>ERZ779681.9-NODE-9-length-123784-cov-7.23244_pt1 | contig 123784 bp, 120 predicted proteins | sample MGYA00511905_ERZ779681 | MGnify/ENA primary metagenome ERZ779681 (study PRJEB29588, sample SAMEA2144578) | human gut metagenome | biome: human gut; feature: human-associated habitat; material: faeces | place: Denmark | collected 2008/2010 ... | reverse complement strand
ATGGAGATTCCAAGGCTAATACATTAGATATAAACATAATAATGAGATATATAGTTGGACAAATAGATAGTTTGTAATAATCACAATTAAAATGATGTTTATACTTAACATTTAATATCTAAAGTTTGTATTTGTAAAAATTTTTGTACTTGTTAATCTTTAACAAGTGTGAGAATTTTACAATATATAATTTCTAAACAATTTAGCAATTTGTGTTTAGAATATATATGAAATTGCAAAATAAGAAGGGAGAGGTTTAAATGAAACCAAAATTAAAAAAGATGTTTGCTTTAGTAACAGCATTTATGATGGCATTATCAATAGTAACACCAAATTTTGCTAAAGCAGCAGACAAGCCAGTAATTTCAGTAGAGGCAACCACAGCAACAGGTGGTGATTTATCAAAATTAAACAGAGGAGATGAAATTACAGTAGATGTAAAATTAAATACTAACTCAGTACAAAAATTATCTGTACTTCAGTTATCTGTACATTTTGATCCAGAAGTTTTTGAAGCAGTTGGAGAACCACAAATGATAATGCCAAAAAATAATGGAATAGGATTAGTTGGAGTTAGTAAAGAAAAAAGTACATTAAATATTTCGTATATAGTTGATGTAGCTAATCCAGATGCTCAAATTGATTATGATGGAGTAGTATATACAGCAAAACTAAAAGTAAAGGATAATGCAAAAGCAGGAAGTACAACACTAGCTTTTGATACAAGTGATTCAGAAGCAATGTATTATAGTGATCAAACAGTGGCTGATGTAACATTAACAGGAAAAGATTTAGGAGTTGTTTCACCATTAAAATCAATAAGTTTTAACGGAGTAGCAGATGAAGCAACAATCAATTTAGGAGCAACAGAAACACTAACAGTAGTATATAATCCAGAAGATACAACAGATGATAAGACAGTAACATGGAATTCAACAAATACAGATGCAGTAACTGTTGATAATGGAGTAGTAACAGCAGTAGGAGAAGGAAGTTCAACAGTAACAGCAACAGTTGGAGAAAAAGTAGCAACAATAAATTATACAGTAAGAATACCATTAGAAAGTATAACAATAAATGGAGATGAAACACTTTCAAAGAATGAAGAAAAAACATTAACTGTAACATATAACCCAACAAATACAACAGATAACAAAACAGTAGATTGGGAGTCATCAAATCCAGAGATAGTAAGTATAGACTCAACAGGAAAAATAACAGGAAAAAAAGGTGGAACAGCAAAAATAACAGCAACAGTAGGAAATGTAAAAGCAGAAAAAGAAGTAAAAGTAGTAGTACCAATTGAAAGTGTATCTTTAAGTGGAGATGATTCAATACTTAAAGGCGAATCAAAAAGATTAACTGCTACAATAAACCCAGAAGATACTACTGATGATAAGACAATTACATGGAGCAGTGATAATGAAGATGTTCTATTTGTAGATCAAAACGGTCAAATGAGAGGAATAAAAGAAGGAACTGCAAATGTAAAAGCTGTAGTTGCTGGAAAAGAAACAACAAAACAAATTACTGTAAATGAAATTCATATAGATTCAATCACTATAGATGGTGACCAAGAATTTGAAATGGTAAAAAATCAAACTAAAAATCTTAGTGCAAAAATTAATCCAGATAATACAACTGATGATGATAAAAATATAACTTGGACTTCAAATAAAGATGATGTAGCTAAAGTAGATAATAATGGTAAAGTTACTGCATTAAAAGAAGGTGAAGCTACAATAACTGCTAAGGTTGGAACTCATGAGACTTCGGTTAAAGTAAATGTAAAAGAAATACACATTGATTCTGTTGTTATAAACGAATTAGATGATGAATTTACAAGAGGAGATGAGTTTAAATTCTCTGCTTCATATACACCAGAAAATACAACTGATGAAAATAAAACAGTTGAATGGAGTTCTTCAAATACAGATGTTGGAACTATTGATCAAGAAGGAAATTTTGTAGCATTAAAAGAAGGAACAACAACAATAACAGCAAAAATAGGAAATATAAAAGCAGAAAGAGAAGTAACAGTTATAGAAAACCATGTTGACGACTTTAAACTACTTCAAGAAGAAGGAGAAGTTTTAAATATCGGAAATACTCAAAAATTAGTAACTGTTGTAAATCCAGAAAATTGTACAGATGCTTATACAATAAAATATAGTTCTTCAGATGAAGCGATAGCAACAGTAGATGAAAATGGAAATGTTACAGCACTAAAAGATGGAAAAGTTGTAATAACAGCAACATTAACAACAGAATATGATGATGAATTTGAAGACAGTATAGAGATAAATATACCAGCAAAAGAAGTAATATCAAATAAAGCTGAAGATGGAACAACAAATGGGGCAGCAACACAAGAAGCAACATCACCAAAAACAGGAGATATTATAGTTGTACTAGTTTCAGTATTAATGTTAGGAGCTGCAACTACATTAGTAGTAACTAAAAGAAGATCTGTAAAACAAAAATAATATATAAAAAATAGAGATGGAGATTTGAAAATCCATCTCTATTTTTTTCTAAATATTCAAATTAATAAAAAATTTACTCCAAAAATATAAATAAAATTTTAAATATATCTAGATTTATTTATAGTATTAATGTATAATAATATAGTATTATATTAAATTAGGAGGAGTTCATGAATATTGGTATAGATATAGATAACACGCTTACTGATATAGAAAAAGACCTATTTGACATAGCAAATAAATATACAAAAAAAATAAATCCAAATTTTAAAGATAAAAGCCCCGTAAAATTTGATGGATTTACAAATATGGCAGCTTTTTATACAGATTTATTTGGATGGAATAATGAACAGTTGGAAAGTTTTTTTAGAAATGAAAGAATTGAAATTGTTGATAAAGCTCTTCCAAGACCAGGGGTTGTTGATGTACTGAAAAAATTGAAAGATAATGGTAATAATATATATATTGTCACTGCAAGAACGGATAAACACGATGATATGCCATATGAAAGAGCTAAAACATGGCTTGATAAAAATGGGATTGTATACGATAAACTTATTGTAGGAGCAACTAATAAAGTAAAGGTATGTAAGGAACTTGGCATTGATGTGTTTATAGATGATCAACTAAACAATTGTATGAAAATATCACAAAGTGGCATAACGACAATTAGACTAACGAATAGTAAAGAAGAGTATGATCATGTTATTAACATGTCAAATTTTACTCAAATATTTGAATATATATGTAGTTTAAAGTAGGTGGAAAATAATGAAAAAAGGATTAAGTTTATCAACAGTTGTTATAGCTATAAGTATTATGCTAATACTTGTTTCTTCTGTTTCAGTTATCGGAAGTTCTGCAATAACTTCTGCTAATTTTGAAGAATATAAATCTAATATCGATAGAGTATCAGATGAAGTAAATATATATGTTACAGATAATGGAACTTTGCCAGTAACAAATGAGGTTATTGCCATAAACTCGCTTGGTCAAGATTTTTTAAATCAAGTAAAAGAAAATGGAGATTTGGCAAATAAATTTTATCTGGTTGATATTTCAAAATTAAATGATTATAATATAAAAAAAGGAAGAGGAAATGTTGAAAATAAAGATGTATTTTTAGTTACTGAAAATACAAATAATGTATATTATTTAAAAGGTTTTAAGTATAGAGGTAAAGTATATTTCAACAATTAAGGAGAAAAATGAGTTATATAAAGAAATTAGATGTAGGAAATATTAAATTAAATAATAATGTGTTTTTAGCACCAATGGCTGGAGTTACAGATATAGCTTTTAGAAAAATTGTAAGAGAAGTATCATCACCTGCACTTACATTTACCGAAATGGCTAGTAGTAAAGCAATGGAGTTTGGAAGTAATAAAACTGAAAAATTACTCAAAATACCGGAATATGAAAGACCATCTGCTGTGCAGATATTTGGAAGTAATAAAACAGTTATATCTGATACTATAAAAAAGTTAAACGAAGATGAAAACATTGATATAATTGATATAAATATGGGCTGTCCTGCTCCTAAGCTTGTAAAAAATGGAGATGGGGCAGGGCTTCTTTTAGATTTAAAAAACGTAGAAAGTATTGTAAAAGAAGCTGTAAAAGTATCAACTAAACCAATAACAGTAAAAACAAGAAAAGGATTTAATGAAGAAAGAATAACGGCAGTGGATGTTGCAAAAATATGTAATGATAATGGAGTAGCTTTCGTAACTATTCATGGAAGAACAAGAGAACAGTACTATGCAGGACAAGCTGATTTAGATATAATACGAAAAGTTAAAGAAAGTGTTAAAATACCAGTTATTGGAAATGGAGATATAATAAATTGTGAGACAGCAAAAAGAATGTTTGAATATACAGGTTGCGATGGAATAATGGTTGCAAGAGGTGCACAAGGAAATCCGTGGGTATTTAAAAGTATTTTAGAAGAAAATGATTATATACCTTCTCTTGAAGAATTATTTAATGTAATATATAAGCATATAGAATATCAATTAGAAATTGATGATAAAAAACAAGCTAACTTAAAATTAAGAAAACACATTGCATGGTATTTAAAAGGATTAAATGGTAGTAGTAAAATACGAGATGAAGTGAATAAATCTGAAGATATTGAATCTACAAAGAAAATCTTAAAAAATTATTATGATAAATTAAAAGAAATCTAAAAATTCAAATAGTAGAAAAAATGAAAAATATTTACTAAAAGACTGTTATATATTAGTATACTGTAAAAAAAGAACCAGTTTAGAATAATTATCCAAACTGGTTTTTGTTTACCATTAAATATTTAAATGATCAGAAAAATCTATACATTCTTCTAATAGCTGCCTTGTTCTAGTTATTGCTTCAAAATATTTTGAATTAAAATTATAATTTCTGGAGCACTTTATCTCTATGTTATAATATTTTCTTTTTGATATATCTTTATGTTTTGCTAAATAATCTTTAACAGTTAATGCAAGGGAGAAAGCGTATTTAGCAAAACAAGAATTTTCTTCTCTTAAAAGAATAATGTAAAATTTTAGTTTTTCATCATCATTTTTAAAAGGTAGATTACTGTTAGGATTAATATCATATTTGATTTTAAACCATGAATCCAGTATATCTGTAATTTTATCACCACGGTTTATAGTATAGTCCTTATCATCAATTATTGCTGTAAAAGAATCAATACCACTTTTATCTTCAGACAATGTCCTTATTGCATAAAGAATTATTTCAGGAAAACTTGTTTCAAATTTAGGAATATGAGCATAGTAAGATGTTTCTTTCATAAGTAAATCTCCTTAAAAATTTTTTTGAAAAAATTAATCAAATTAGTTATTTGGTTTATATATTTTTCTATAACTAGTATATTACCATATATTGTGGCAAAAGTCAAATTACATAAATATATTGATAGATTAAAAATATTTCTTGTAAGAATATGTTATACATGATATAATATATGCATGATTGATAAACAAATAAAAAGTAAAATACTAAATTTTTATGAAAAAAAACAAGATAAAATGCTTGTTTCAATGATTATAGAAAAGGTAAATAAATTTGAAACAGGTAATCATTTAATATATACAACATTTTTGAACATGTATGAAAAGGAAATTGCTATAAGTGTACTAAATAAATTAAATATTAGTTATTATATTTATAGCCCACTAGAAGATACATCCAAATTTGTTATTTTCTTTTTTCCAGAATATATGTTGGATCAAAATATAGATTATGTCATATCAGACTATATTGAAGTAATTAAAATAATACCTAAGACTAAAGGAAAACTTACGCATAAAGATTATATGGGAACAATTTATTCATTAGGTTTAAAAGATGAAATGATAGGTGATATCTTTGTATGTAATGATATGTGTTATTTTTTCTGCTTTAAGAAAAATAGCAAATATATATGTGATAATTTAGTAAAGGTAGCAAGATCAGAAATAGAATTAAAGTGTATAGATATATATTCAGATGAAGTTATGAAAATAAAAGTAAAATTAAAAGATATGGATATAACTGTATCATCACTTAGAGTAGATTTAATACTATCTGATATTTTTATACTTAGTAGAAATGAAGTAAAACAAAAAATACAAAATGGAGATTTATATGTAAATTCAAAGGAAATGTTTTTTCCTGCATACATTGTAAAAGAAAACGATATAGTATCATTTAAAAGATGCGGAAAAATTAAAATTGGAAAAGTATTAAGACATACTAAAAGCGGTAAAATTGTTGTAAACGTAAAAAAATACATTTAAAAAAGGAGTAAAGATGAAAGTTGCATTTTATACATTAGGTTGTAAAGTTAATCAATATGAAACCGATATTATGATAAAAGAATTTATGGATAAAGGCTATGAGGTCGTTAAATTTACAGAAAAAGCAAATATATATGTTATAAATTCATGTTCGGTAACTAATATGTCTACAAGGAAGACAAGACAATATTTAAGTAGAGCAAAAAATATGGGTGGTATTGTAGTTTTAGTTGGATGTTATGCTGAAGTGGTAAAAGAAGAAAGTGATATTAAAAATGTTGATTTAGTCCTTGGAAATGAAGAAAAAAAAGAAGTTGTAAAATATGTAGAAAAATATTTAGAGGAAAATAACATTAAATTTAGTGATAGCAAAATAGAAAATAACAAGGCTAAATATGTGATAGGAGATATTTCAAAAGTAAAAAAATATATTCAAAAAGAGAAGTTAGAAAAAGGAATAAATATACGAGAAAGTATAAAAATTGAAGATGGATGTAATAATTTTTGCTCATACTGTATAATTCCATATTTAAGAGGAAGAGTTAGGAGCAGAAGTTTAGAAGATATTAAAGATGAGGTAACATCTCTAGTAAAAAATGGAGTAAGAGAAGTTGTTTTAGTTGGAATTGAAATTGCATCCTATGGAAAGGACCTAGATGAAAATATTGGATTAGTTGACGTTGTAGAAACTATAAGCAAAATAGATGGATTAAATAGGGTTAGACTTGGTTCTTTAGAACCAAGAATACTTACTGATGAGAATATTATAAGGTTATCTAAAATTGATAAACTATGCCCTCATTTTCACATTTCAGTTCAAAGTATTGATAATGGTGTTTTATCAAGAATGAATAGACATTATACACGAGAATTTTTGTTTGATAGAGTTTCTATGTTAAAAAAATATTTCCTACATCCTGCTATTACCTGTGATATTATTGTAGGTTTTCCTGGAGAAACAGATGAGGAATTTTCTAATACAATAGATGGTGTTAAAAGAATAGGATTTTATGAATTACATGTATTTAAATATTCTAAAAGAAAGTGGACAAGGGCTGCTAAAATGGAAAATCAAGTAGATGGAAATATATCAGCAAAAAGAAGTGAAGAGTTAATTTCTATTGGAAATGAATTAAAAGATAAGTATATGAATGAATATTTAGGTAAGACTTTGGATGTTTTATTTGAATCATATGATAATGGATATTTATATGGATATACTCCAAATTATATAAAAGTTAAAGTAAAAGGGGATGAAAGTTTATGGGGAAAACAAGTTCCCGTAACGTTATATTCAAAAGAAGAAGAATTAATGCTTGGAAGTATTTAAAATTAAAAAACATTTTAATAGTTGTAATTATAGTGCTGTCATTTGTGGCTTTATCAAGTGTAGCAAGTATGAAATTACTGGAGAAAAAAGCAGAAAAATCTACAATTAAATATGCTAAAGATAAAGAAGAAGTACAAGATAATTCAAGTGATTTTGTTGTAGAAAATAATAATGATGAAAAAAAACAAGATAACCAAAAATCGGATAATAACAATTATAGCGAAAATACAAATATAGACTTAATGGTACTTGGAGAGATAATGATGGGTGGTAAGGTTACAACAAATTTAGACTATAATTATTTGATGGCATTTAAAAATATATATGATTTAACAAAAAAAGCAGATTTTACTTATGCCAATCTTTCTACTAATATAACAAACTTAGATAAAATTGAGGATGCAAAAACGAATTATTTAGTGACTAAAAATATTTTAAGTGCTTTTAATGCCTTAGGTCTAGATGCATTGTCTATTGCTAATGATCATATAACTGATTATCCAAGTGAAATTATAAAAAATACAGAGAGTCTTTTAGAGGAAAATTCAATATATGTTGCTGGAAAAAAAGATATGCCTATGTACTTTGAAAAAGATGGTAAAAAAATTGCTATTGTTTCAACTAATTCTGTAATTATAGGTACAAAAGAAAATTATACTAAAAATGGTATAAGTGTATATGATGAAAATAATATTAAGAAGAATATTCAAGAAGCTAAAAAAATGGCTGATTTTGTTATAGTTGACATACATTGGGGAAAAGGAGAAGCGTCTTTTGGCGTAACTACACAAATGGAAGAAATGGCAAAATTTGTCATTGAAAGTGGTGCAGATTTGGTTATGGGAACACATGCCATAGGTATTCAACCTATTAGTACATACAACGGAAAGCCTATCATATACACAACAGGTTATGCTATGACAGATTTAGAATATGAAACTACAAAAGTAAGTTACTTATTTGATTTAAAATTCGAAAATACAAAACTTTCTAGCATTGAGATGACGCCTATTTATATAAAAGATGCAAAAGAGGTTTTACAATATAAAAATTATGATGAAGTTGCTGCAAATATTAACATGAAAAGTATATGTAATAGAACAATAGAAAATGGTGTAAATGCAGAGATAAGTGATAATAAAATAATAGTAAAATTTTAGCTTGAATAATTGATATTTTTTAGTGTGTAAATTTTTTACCTTAAATATTATTTATATAAAAAACGGTTAAAATTAATAAAAAATATTTTCAAAATGTGAAACAAATTTCTAAAAAAACATAAAAAAGTTTCACGTTTTAAAGGAGGAATATCATGGAAGAAAAGGTTGAAATTATGAATCTTCTTCAAAGTAAGAGAAAACAATTCAAATAAATATATCTATGTACATTATTGAGAAGTGTAAGTGAATCTTTCAATGTAAAAAATTCTAGAGTATCTGAAATATTAGCAATACTATTAAATAATAACATGATAGAAAACACAGAAGGAAGTAAATATGAATTTAAAATATAGTCTGGTTTTCAATATAAAATTGTCCGGACAAAACCGAACTTTTTTCGGGAATATTATTTGATTAACCTGTTTAATGCTATTCAGAGCTGTTCACTTTTGTGGACAGCTTGAATCAATTATTTGAAGAAAATATGCTTGTAGTTTTAAAATAAATTAACAAACAATATTCAGATAAAAAGAAACTTGAAGAAATTGCAAAGAAGTTTAAATCAAATGAAGACAAAGAACAGGAATTAAAGAATAAACTAAAAACATATAATACTAGATAAAAACGAAAAAGCATAACAGATTATTAAAAATTTGTACAATAATTTTTTAAAAAGTGTCGACTAAAACTCTTAAAAAGTGTCGAACAAAATTATTAAAAAGTGTCGACTGCATATTGGCTATTTGTTGGAAAAATGCTATATTTAATTAAGAGGTGACTGAAATGGCAATTGATGAAAAAAATATAAAAAAAGATTAATTGAAAAAAAGTTAGAGGATTATTTATCAGTGTTTGGAGCTGTAAGCATAGAAGGACCAAAAGGGTGTGGTAAAACATGGACATCATTAAGACTTTCTAAGAGCGAAGTATATATGGATGATGATGTAAGAGAAATGGCAAAATTAGATGTAAAATCAATTTTTAATATAATAGGAAAGTCATATTGAAATTACCATGCCAAAATTTTTATAGCATGGTAATAGGACATTCGGAGTATGTTTTTTAAAAAATATATAAATTAACATATCATATATTTCTTGTCGAAAATCGCGATGAAAAGTATATAAAAATATATAGCAAATGTTTACTATAGAACAAATGTGTGATATAATTATCTTGTAAAATGAAAGCGAGGTGATTAAATAAGTGAGAAATATACATCAGGAATAAGTACATTAGATAGAGAAGATATTATAAAAGAAAATTATAAAATAAATAGAAATATATATCCATTCAAACCATGGTATGAATACATATATGATATAATCGGGATAATGGAAGAGTGGAAATGTTTTAGATATAGGTAATATGAAGAATATGAACAATCTTATGATAATAAAGTTTGTAAATATATAATATTTAATAGAACAACTAATATAGAAAATAACCATGATTTAGAAAGAAATGATTTATGTTCTTGTGGTTCGGGTAAAAAATATAAACAATGTTGTGGAAAGTAGCAAAAAATAAGGGAAAACTAATAATTATAAAATTGTAAATTAGTTCGAGTTATATAACTTGTCCACAAAATATTATAAATATATAGTAAAATAAGGGTGTGAACGAGAAATAATGTGTTGACACTTTTTAAATTTAAAAAGGAGGTTTTTAATGGAAGAAAAAAATAATATAGTAATATATCAACTAGAAGATGGTAAAACAAAAATAGACGTAAAACTTGAAGATGAAACAGTATGGCTATCACAACAACAAATGGCAGAATTGTTTTCGACATCTAGAACAAATATTATTGAACATATAAATAATATTTATGCTGAAGAAGAATTGGATAAGAATTCAACATGTCAAAATTTCCGACAAGTTCGAATAGAAGGTAATAGAACAGTAAATAGAGAGATTCCATATTACAATTTAGATATGATTATATCTTTAGGATATAGAATAAAATCCAAAGTTGCTACTAATTTTAGAAGATGGGCGACTGAAAGATTAAAAGAATATATGATTAAAGGCTTCACTATGGACGATGAAAGACTTAAAGGTAATGGTGGAGGTAATTATTGGAAAGAATTACTTGCTAGAATTAAGGATATTAGGTCATCAGAAAAAGTATTATATAGACAAGTCCTTGATTTGTATGCAACTGCTGTAGATTATGATCCTAAAGACAGTAAATCAATTGAATTCTTTAAAATTGTGCAAAATAAACTTCATTATGCTGCCCATGGACATACAGCATCTGAAGTAATATATGAAAGAGCAAATTCTGATAAACCTTTTATGGGATTAACTACTTTTAAAGGTGATTTGCCAGTAATGAGTGATGTTGTAATTGCTAAAAATTATTTAACAGAAGAAGAAATAAAAATTTTAAATAATTTGGTTTCTGGATATTTTGATTTTGCAGAAATACAAGCAATTAGACATAATCCTATGCATATGGAAGATTATATTAGACAACTGGATACAATCCTTTCCAGTACTGGAGAAAAGTTACTTGTGGGTGCAGGTGCAATTAGCCATAATAAAGCAATAGAAAAAGCAAAAGATGAATATAAGAAATATCAAGTAAAAACAATAAGTCCGGTGGAAAAAGAGTATTTAGAAACTTTAAAAGCAATAAGTAATAAAATTGATGATAAAGCAAAGAGTGAATAGAGTGTATCATTTAGATATACTCTATTTTTATATAATAGAAAGTAATATAGAAATTACCATGCCAAAATTTTCATAGCATGGTAATAGAACATATGTAGTATGCTTTTTAAAAAATATATAAATTAACATATCATATATTTTTTGTCGAAAATCGCGGTGAAAAGTATAAAAAAATACATAACAAATGTTTGTTACAGAACAAACGTGTGGTACAATCATCTTGTAAAATGAAAGCGAGGTGATTAAATAAGTGAAACTAAGTTTTAAATATACGATAACAAAAATAGGAAATAAAAATATCAGGTAAGGAAGCCAAAAGTAAAAATAAATACATAAATGGGAAAATAAAAAAGTTACGACAAATCGAGATGAAAATGTAAAAAATATAAAAATGTGAAATAAAAATATATAAAGAACAATAAAAAGTTTCACATTTTTGGTAAGCCTTATGTGTAAAATATTAGGCTTTATTTTTTACTTTTTGTTATTTCTTATATCTAAATTTTTCATTTTGGTTGAAATTTAAGTAAAAAAGTTATATAATATATTCCATATAGGTTGTGTTTGAAAATTAAGGAAGGGAAGATAGAAATGAAAAAAACAATAGTAGTTATTTGTACCATACTTGGTATGATAGTAGGTGTTGCAGTAGGTGACGCTTTAAAAGGTGTTAATTATTTAAATTGGCTTTCAATAGGTGGAGCTTTTGGACTTCAAAATCCCGTAACAATTGACCTTAGTTTTATACAGTTTACTATAGGTTTTTGGTGCAAGGTTAGTGTTTGTGGTGTAGTTTTTATGATTATTTTTGCTTTTCTATCTAAGAAAATCTTAGATTGGCTAAAAATATAAAATATTTACCACCAAATGACAGACCATATGAGAGACTGGAACTCATGGGAGAGTCTAATTTAACAAATTCGGAACTTTTAGCAATAATAATAAAAAATGGAACAAAGAAATATAATTGTTTAGAGATAGCACAAAATATTTTAAAATTAAATGTTAATAATTCAAATATGTCTGATTTGGAGTTCTTAAGTAATCTCTCATTAGAAGAACTCAAAGCTTATGAGGGAATAGGAAAAATAAAGGCTATACAAATAAGAGCTGTAATTGAACTTTCAAAAAGAATTGCAGCGACATATTCGCATGATAAAAAGAGGGTTAATTCTCCAAGGGATATATTTGAAGTTCTACATAAAAGTTTCATCGGAAAAAAACAAGAAGAACTTAAAACAGTTATACTAGATAAATCAAACAAAGTTATGTCCGTTATAACAAATGCTATAGGAAGTACTGATAATATAAATATTGGAGCTAAAGAGATTTTATCTGAGCCAATAAAACAGATGGCAAGCTCAATAATATTAGCACATAATCATCCAAGTGGAAATCTAAAGCCAAGTAAGGCTGATATTAGATTTACACAAAAAATAGATGAATGTGCTAAATTGTTTAGTATAGAACTTTTAGATCATTTAATTATTTCGAATAAGGGATATGTTAGTTTAAAAGAAATGAAAATTATATAAATTTAGAAAAATATAAGATAAGGTGGTAAAAAATGGGTATAATATCAAAAGACATAGGAATAGATCTTGGAACATCTAATATAAGAATTCATTTAAAGGGAAAAGGTGTTGTGTTAAGTGAACCTGCTGTTGTTGCAATAAATCAAATTACAGGAGAAATTCTTGCTGTAGGAAATCAAGCAAAAGAGATGATAGGAAGAACACCAGATTCTATAGTTGCTTTTAAACCTTTAAAAGATGGAGTTATTGCAGATTTTGAATCTACAAGAGCTCTTATGCAAAATTTGATTTCAAGAGTTGTTCAAAAGAGCCTATTTTATAGACCAAGAATAGTTGTTTCTATTCCATCAGGAATTACAGATGTTGAGGAAAGAGCTGTTGAAGGAGTAGTTTATAAATCTGGTGCTAAAGAAGTATATTTAATGGAAGAAGTTATGGCTGCTGCTATAGGATCTGGACTTGAAGTTGAAAAACCAGAAGGAGCTATGATAGTTGATCTTGGTGGTGGAACAAGTGAAATGGCTGTTTTATCTCTTGGTGGAATAGTTGTATCTAATTCTGTTAAAATTGCAGGAGAAAAGTTAGACAAAGATATTGTTGAATATATAAAACAAAAATTTAATGTTATAATTGGCGATGGTGAGGCTGAAGAAGTTAAAAAACAAATAGGTGCTGCAACAGCTGCAATGACTGAAGATAGAATGGAAGTGAAGGGAAGAAATTTACTTACAGGACTTCCTGAAACTATAACTGTAACAACAGAAGATATAAATGAAGCAATGAAGGACTCATTAAATGAAATTTTAAGAATAATAAAACTTACTTTAGAACAAACTCCCCCAGAATTGGCTTCTGATATAATGGAGAGAGGTATCACACTTTCTGGAGGACTATCTTTACTTAGAAATATAGATAGATTAATAAGTGATGAAACAGGTATGCCTGTGTTTATTGCAGATGAACCAGAAAAATGCGTTGTAAAAGGCGTAGGTATGGCTCTAGATAATATAGAGGTATTAAAAAAAGCTACAAAAACAAGAAAATAAAAGGAGAAATACATGAATTATAGGTATAATTTTAATGATAAAAAGAAATCAAATAAAAAAAAGATTATATTCTCTATTGTTTTTATATTAATTGTAATAATGATATCAGCAACTTTTTTCAGAAATAGTGAGAATAAAGTGGTAAATGCTATTTCAAGTGTTTTAAGTTATCCTGTAATTGGTGTTAAAAATGCGTTTTCTTGGGTAGGTAACGGAGCAAAGAATATTTTTACTAATAAAGATAAGTTATTAGAGGAAAACAAAAAGCTAGAAGAGGAAAATAATAATTTAAAACTACAAGCTTTGGAAACTGAAAAAATATTACAAGAAAATGAATCTTTAAAAACAATGCTTGATATAAAAAATTCATACAAGCATTTTAATTTAAAACTTGGAAATGTAATATATAGAGAACATGATAATTGGACACAAACATTTCAAATAAATATAGGGTCTAATGATGGAGTAAAATTAAATCAAGCTGTTGTTCATAAAGATGGATTAGTTGGATATATTTCAAAAGTAAATGACACAACAAGTACGGTTACAACTATCCTTGACCCATCATCAGCAGTTAGCGTAAATATAAGTACTATAAATGAACCTGCTATGTTACAAGGTGATTTATCTTTAAAGTCAAAAAACCAACTCAAGTTAGATTTTATAGAGTTAGATGCTGAAGTATCTATAGGCGATATGCTTTATACTTCTGGTCTTGGTTCAATGTATCCAAGTTCAATTCCTGTTGCTAAAATAACAGAAGTTGTTAGTAAAAAAAATGATATAAATAGATATGCAATTACTGAGCCTTGTGTAGATATTAAAAAAATATCAGAGGTTGCAGTAATAATAAATTAAGGGAAAGTAAATTATGAAAAAAACACTTACAATAATATATATAATACTTTTTGTTATAGCTATATTTGTACTCCAGATGTTTGTAATTGATAGCAGGGAGCTATTTGGAGTAAAGCCTAATTTAATCCTTATTTGTGTGATTGTAGTAAGTTTATGGTTTGGGGTTTATACAGGTTCGATTTTTTCACTTATAATAGGCATGGTTACAGATATATTATTTGGAAATGGAATAGGACTTTTTACAATAAGTTATTCTATTGTAGGAGTATTAGTAGGGCTTTTTAGTAATAATTATAGGAAAGAAAGTAAAGTTGCACTTGTATGTGTAACATGTATATCCACAGCAATTTTTGAACTAGTTGAATATATCATGTGTTTTGCAACTACAAATACATATACAAGTATTTTGTATTTTCTTTACCAAGTAGCTATTACTTCTATTTTAAATATAATAATTGTCTATATTGTACACTCATTGTTATATAAATTAATATCATTTTTTGAAAATGGATTAGACATATATGATATGTAAAGAAGGTGAAGAGTTATAAAAAAAATATTTACTAGATTTTTAGATATTATAAAAGATAGATACCTTATCATGTATATAGTTGTTATAGTCATCTCTGTTATATTTATAGCAACCCTTTTTAATTTACAAATAGTAAATGGTGAAAATTATAGGGAACAATCTGAAAAAAGAATGCTTAGAACCAAAAATATTACTGCACCACGTGGAGAAATATATGACAGAAATGGTGTAATTCTTGCAACTAATAAATTATCATATGATGTTGAATTATATAAAGTTCGTGTAAGTACGAAAGAGCAAAATGATGGTATATTAAGACTAGTTGAAATTTTAAATGAAAATTCAGATAAAGTATACTCTACTTTTCCAGTAAATGATGATTTAAACGGATTTAATTTTGAAAATACCGAAGAGGAGCAAAAGTGGAAAAAAGAAATGAAACTTGATAGTACTCTAACATTTGATCAAGTAATAGATAAATATATTGAAAAATATGAACTTCAAGATTATTCTGATAATAGATTAAATCAAATAAAAATGATAGAGATAAAATACGAAGCAAATCTTAATGGATATTCATTGTTTAATAGTGCAACAATAGCTAAGGATATTTCACAAAAATCTGTTGCAAAAATTGGAGAAGAAAAATATAAAATTTATGGTATAAGTATAGTATCTGTGCCTAAAAGATATTATCCAAATGGAAATTTACTTTCACATACAATAGGTTATGTAAGTAAAATAAGTAGTACAGAGTATGAGAAGGAAAAAGAAGAAGGATATAGTGTAAATAGTGTTATAGGTAAAGCAGGTATTGAACAATCATTTGAAAAATATTTAAAAGGAAAAGATGGTGTAATAAAAGAAGAAACAGATACTCTTGGAAATGTTTCATCACAAACAGAAACAACTGAGGCAAAATCAGGTGACAATGTTACTCTTACTATTGATTATAGACTTCAAAAAGTTGCAGAGGAATCTTTGCTTAATACAATTAATGGACTTCAAAACGGAACATTGGTTGGAAAGAAATTTTCAGATGCAAATTCAGGAGCAGTTGTCGTTCTTGATGTAGATAGTGGTGAAGTGTTAGCATCAGCAAGTTATCCTACATATGATATAAATAGTTTGATAGGAGGTATATCTCTTAAAGATTGGAATGCCTTACAAAATAATTCACTTCATCCAATGTTAAATAGAGTGGCGTCAGGAACATATTCACCAGGTTCTACATTTAAAATGCTAGTAGGTATGGCAGGACTTATGAATGGAAAAATTACTGTTGATGAAAAGTATTATGATCCTGGAATTTATCCATATGGTTATCATCCTAAATGTTGGCTATATACTGATAGGCATATGACTCATGGATGGATAAATATTGAAGGAGCAATAAAAGGTTCATGTAACTGCTATTTCTATGAAGTTGGAAGGAGAATTGGAATATCTGAGATTGTAAAATATGCTAAGCTATTTGGACTTGGACAAAAAACTGGAATAGAACTTTCTGGTGAGGTAGCAGGTACAATTGCTGGAGCAGATGATAAGTCAGAAGATGGATTAAAAAGTCCGTGGTATTTAGGAGATACTTTATCTGCAGCAATAGGTCAGTCAGGTAGTTCATATACACCTATACAGCTTGCAAATTATATTGCTACAATTGCAAATGGAGGAAAATTAAATAAGGTGTCATTGATTAAATCTGTGGATAATGAAGTTGCTGGAACTAGTGAGTCACTTGCGGATATAAATAAATATACCAGTGAGTATACAGGTGTTAATTTTGAAGAAAAGGACCTTAATATAAATTCTGAATATATTGATGCAATAAAAAAAGGAATGCTTTCTGTTACTAGTGAAACAGGAGGAACTTCATATATAGTGTTTAAAAATAGTGATATACAGGTTGCAGGTAAAACAGGAACAGCTCAAGTACCAAATGGTAATAACAATGGTATATTTGTTGGATTTGCTCCATATGATAATCCGAAAATTGCAGTTGTTGCTGTAATTGAACATGGTGGAGAGGGAACATATACTGCAAATGTTGTAAAACCTATTATGGAAGAATACTTTAATATAGATAAAGAGTCAAAGCAAAATGAAAAAGCTCAAAATGTCTCAAATCAAAATATAAAATTTTAATGTGTAAAAGAAGGGAAATAAAATGGAGAAGATATCGGTAGTAGTTCCTTGTTATAACGAGGAAAAGTCATTACCTTTTTTCTACGATGAAATGAAAAAGGTAATGAAGAAAATGAGTAATAGTGAATTTGAACTTATTTTTGTAAATGATGGTAGTAAAGATAAAACAATTGATGCTATAAAAGAATTTGCAAGAAATGATAAAAGAGTTAGATTTTTATCTTTTTCAAGAAATTTTGGTAAAGAGGCGGCAATGTACGCTGGATTTAAAGAAGCAACAGGTGATTACGTAGCAGTAATGGATGCAGATTTACAAGATCCACCTGAACTTCTTGAGGATATGTTAAAGTATATAAAAGAAGAAGGTTATGATTCAGTTGCAACAAGAAGAAAGACAAGGAAAGGTGAACCTTTTATTAAGTCTATATTTTCTATTATATATTATAAATTAATTAGAAAAATGACAAAACTTGATATTGTAGATGGTGCAAGAAATTATAGACTAATGACAAGACAAATGTTAAATAGTGTACTTGAAATGGCAGAATATAACAGATATCTAAATGGAATATATGCTTTTGTGGGGTATAATACTAAATGGATTTCTTATGATAATAAAGAAAGAGTGGCTGGTAAAACAAACTTTTCGTTTTTCAAATTAGTAAGCTACGCATTAGAGGCAATAACATCGTTCTCATCTTTTCCACTTAGACTTTCAGCAATTTTAGGAATGCTTTTATGTTTTGTTTCTTTTATATTTATAATTTTAATAATAGTTCGTACACTTGCATATGGTGATCCTACAAGTGGTTGGCCATCAATGGTATGTATAATGGTCTTTTGTGCAGGGCTTCAACTATTTTTCCTTGGAATAATAGGAGAATATTTATCAAAGACATATTTAGAAACTAAAAATAGACCTATATATATTGTTAAAGAAACAGAGAAGGATTTAAAATAGATATATAATTATATAAACCAATTTTACTTTTGCAGTAAAGTTGGTTTTTGTTTGAGAAAAATTTCCAAAAACTTTAAAAAAATAAAATAAATATTGAATAATGTTAAAATTTAATATAAAATAAAAATATAATATTTTTTTATTATATATAGGAGGTTTTTAAATTATGGAGAGTAAAAGAAAAAATGTGTATATTACTATATTTGTAATTACAACAATTATCGCCGCTGGGTTAGCAATATTTTTTAAAGTGGATAGCGATAATAAATTAAAAAGTATGGAGGCAAAAGTTGAAGAAAATTTAGGTGATAATAGTGCTCAAGAAAGTCGTATAGATGTAAGTCTAGATAATAAAACTGAAGCAAAAAATGTAGAAACAAAGTATGTTTTCTATCCTGAAATTGATTCATCAAAATGTATAAACAAGCAAGATGGTGTAGAGTATAAAAAAAGAATCTCAGAGGAATTAGTTCCTCTTACATGTATCGTAAATGACGATAAAAAGTCAGCAACTTTAACAACTGATTGGAATTATGCATCAAAAGTTTGGGGATTTGTTCCAAATGGTGGAAATGGAATATATGAACAAAAAAATTCTAATGGATTTCAAGGAGAAATCGTAAATGTAATTTCTACTGGTTGGGGACAAACAGCTGATTATTCTACTTTATTGTTTTTAATGAAAGATGGAACTGTAGAGTATGTACCAGTATATAACGCATATAAAACATCAAATTATAATTCACGTGGAAAAATATCTGGAGTTACTGATATAGTATATATTGGTAATGTAAGTGCAAATGGATATTGTGAACCGGTTGCTATGAAAAGTGATGGAAGTTTTTATATCTTAAGTGAGATATTAAAAGGTACAGGAAATTACAATTTCTAGTTGATAATATATGATAATAGTTTATTTATAAGGACTTGTTTATATTTTAAGCAAGTCCTTTTCTTTATGTTAACATGCTTTAAAAATGTAGTTTTTTGTAAAAAAGGGTTTAAAAATTAAAAATCATGTGATATAATCATCCCAGGTGATTATATGAAATATAAAGTAATTGAAAATATTAACCCTAATATATTCAGAGGGTATGATATTAGAGCAATTTACGGAAAAGACTTAGATGAAAATATAGCATATACAATAGGACTTGCATATGCAAAGTACATAAGAAATAATGGGTATGATAGATGCGTTATTGGAAGAGATAATAGAAGTTCATCACTTCCACTATCTGAAGCTTTAATTCAAGGTATAATTGAAGGCGATAATATAGAGGTTATTGATATAGGTTTAGTTACAACACCAATGTATTATTATGGACAGATATTTTTAAATGATGGTAAAAATATAATGCCTGGAATAATGATTACTGCAAGCCACAATCCAAAAGAGTATAATGGTATGAAGATGACTGTAAATGACTTTGGAAATGCTTGTGGAGAAATGATACAACAGTTTAGAAGATTTGTTGAAGAAAACTCTAAAAAAGAAGTAAATAATGAAAGAGAAGTTATGGGTCATGTTGTAAAAGAAAACGTAAGAGAAGGATATCTTAATTTAGTGAAAAAATCAATTGACCTAGGTGATAAAAAAATAAAAGCAGTTGTTGATACTGCTAATGGAACAGCATCAATTATAGCCCAAGAAATGTTTGATATGTTTAAAGATAAAATAGAGATGATTCCTTTATATATGGAATCCGATCCTGAATTTCCAAATCATCATCCAGATCCAAGTGTTGAATCTAATAATGAAGATTTAAAAAAAGCTGTTTTGGAAAACAAGGCTGACCTTGGAATTGGCATCGATGGTGATGGTGATAGAGTAGGAATTATTGATGAAAATGGAAAAATGATATTTGCTGATTTTTATGCAATAATTGTTTGGCGCTATTTAATGGATAAAGTTACAAACAAAAAAGCTTTATTTGATGTAAAATGTACAAAATCTCTTGCTGATGAAATTGAAAAATTAGGTGGAACACCAGTATGTTATAGAACTGGTAATTCATACATGAAAGCTAAAATGAGAGATGATGATTTTATGTTTGGTAGCGAACTATCAGGACATGTATGGTTTAGAGATAAATGGCCTAATATTGATGATGGACTATATGCAGGTTTAAGACTAATTGAAATAATGTCTAAAACTGGCAAGTCTATAACTGAAATGTTAGAGGGAATAAACAAATATTATTCTACACCTGAAATTAAGTTTGAAGCAAGTGATGATGTTAAATTTAAGATTATAGAGAAAATTAAAGAATATTGTATTGATAAAGGATACAAAATAAATGATATAGATGGCGTTAGAGCAGAATTTGATAATGGATGGGCATTAGTTAGAGCATCAAACACAGGACCTAATATTACAGCTAGATTTGAAGGTAAGACAGAAGAAGACATGGAAACAATAAAAGATGAATTTATTGGATTAATAAAATAAAGGATATAAAATGGATTTTTCAGTTAATTATTATAATAATGAATATAATAAGCAATATTTATTTGATGAAGAGATTTATTTAAAATATCCTGGGTTTTCTGCAAGCTTAGATGAAATGGTAACAATGCCAAAAATAAAAAACAAAATATTACTTCATGGCATTGTACCATCATCAGGTTCGATATTTGATGAACATTTATGTGACAATATGGATGAGTGGGTAAAGTTATTTAAAGAACATAATAATAGATGGGTTTCTTTACATTTTTATTATAATAGTAAAATTTGTTGTGAGAAAGATATAGATAAAGTTTGCAAAAATAATATAAAAAAAATTAGAGAAAAACTACCTAATATACCAATTATTATAGAAAATGTACCTTATCCATATAAAGATATAAATTGGTTTTTGTATCCAGAAAAAATAAGTGAATATTGTAATAAATATGATTTAGGAATGATTTTAGATATTGCTCACATGTGTGTAGCATGTAAAAATTTAGATATGGATGTAACTGATTATATATCTAAACTTCCTTTAGATAAAATAATTGAGATACATATTTCTGGATATTATGATGATGGTGTTAAATATGAAGATGCTCATTTAGAATGTTTTGACACAATTTATAATCTGTATTACATGATTTTAAAAATAGCTAAAAATGTAAAAATGACTACATTAGAATATCCTGTTTATAATAATATTCCTGCAGTTATTAAATATTTAAAAGATAATGATTATGATAATATATATAATATACAAAAGAAACAAATTAATAAATTAAAAGAAATATATAATAAATGTTTAAATGAAAATAAAACAAAAGGAGAGTAACAATGAATTTTATAAATAAATGCAAAGAAATATACCAATATAGACATATGCTAAAAACATTGGTAAAACAAGATATAAATGGGAGATATAAAGGATCTTTTTTTGGCTTTTTATGGACATTGCTTAATCCATTACTTATGCTTTTTGTATATTCTCTAGTATTCCAATTTGTATTTAGGACAGGAATAGAACACTATTCTATCTATTTATTTATATGTTTAATGCCATGGAATGCATTTGCAAATACAATTGCAATTGGAACAACGTGCGTATCTAATAATGCAAGCATATTAAAAAAGGTATATTTTCCAAGAGAAATTTTACCACTGGCTGTTGTTATAAGTAATACAATACAATATTTCCTTAGTGCGGTTATAATCTTTATAGCGTTACTAGTATCTGGTGTTGGAGTGTCATGGTGTGCATTATTCTTGCCTTTAATTGTTCTAATACAGGCAATATTTAGTTTAGGTGTTATAATGTTACTTTCTGCAGCAAATGTTTATGTAAGAGATGTGCAATATATTATGAATCCAATAATGATGATATGGATGTATGCATGTCCAATACTATACAGCATTTCAATGGTTCCAGAGAGATTTTTAAAGATATATAAGCTAAATCCTATGACACTTATCATGATGGAATATCAAAATATTTTATATAATAAAACATTGCCAAATTTTAGAAATTTAGGAATTGTTTTTTTAGGTTCTTTAGTTTTACTTGTAATAGGGTATTTAGTGTTTAATAAGTTACAAAGGCGTTTTGCAGAGGAGGTCTAATAGTGGCAAAAAAAAGTAAAAAAGACGATATAGCAATATCTGTAAAAAATGTTACAAAAGAATTTACAGTTTATGAAGATAAAGCATATTTTTTAAAAGAAAGGCTTGCTAATTTAAAAAGAAATAAAAAAACTAAACATGTTGTGTTAAAAGATATTTCCTGCGATATAAAAAAAGGTGAATCAGTTGCTTTGATAGGAGTAAATGGTTCAGGAAAATCAACTTTACTTAAACTTATGAACAAAATAATTTATCCAGAAAAGGGAACTATTACTATGAATGGAAAAGTATCAAGTATGATTGAACTTGGAGCAGGGTTTAATACTGATTTTACAGGTAGAGAAAACATATATTTTAATGCATCTATGTATGGGCTTGGAAAAAAAGATGTTGATCCAATTATAGATAAAATTATTGATTTTTCTGAACTTGGTGATTTTATAGATGTACCAGTTAGAACTTATTCATCTGGTATGTATATGAGACTTGCATTTTCAATTGCAGTAAATGTACAAGCAGAAATTTTACTTATTGATGAAATTCTTGCTGTTGGTGATGCACATTTCCAAGATAAATGCTTGAATAAAATGAAAGAATTAAAAAAAGAAGGGAAAACTATGGTTTTTGTATCACATAGTATGGACCAAGTAAAAAGCTTCTGCGATAGGGCAATTTGGATATATAATGGAATAAAAAAGATGGATGGACCAACCGAAGAAGTTGCAAAAGCATATTTGAAAGAGCAGGGATAGGTGAAATGATATGAAAATTTGGATCTTAACAACAGAATATCCTCCAGAATTTGGAGGTGGAATTGGAACATATGTAGAAAATGTAGCAAAAATGTACTCTGAAAATGGTGACAATGTAAAAGTTATATTAAGAGACAATGAAAATGAGAGAAAATATGAAAATAAAAATCTAGAAGTATGTAGATTCGTGTTAAAATATGATAAAAAATATTCTTATATGGGAGAAGTACAATCTATGGCTTACCAATATTTTGAATATATTAATACTTTGTTAGAAGAAGAAACACCAGATATAATTGAGATTCAAGAATACAACGCTATTGGCTATTATATTCTACAAAACAAGTACATTAATTCTGAATATTTAAAATATGTACCTGTAGTGGTTCATTTACACACTCCACAGTTTGCTTTATATAGTATTAATAAATCTATTAATTATAAATTACCTGATTATTGGATAGGAGAAATGGAGAAATTTTGTATTAAGGCGGCGGATGCCTTACTTTGTCCTAGCCAATTTTTAGCAGATAAATTGAAAAGTATTAATAATAATGTACCTATAAAGGTTATTAATTTACCATTTAATTTAGATGATGAGAATAATGAAAAAATAGAGAAAGATCCAAAGCTTTTTGTGTATTTTGGAAGGACAGAATACAGAAAAGGTGTTGAACAATTAGTAGAATCTTTTGAAAGACTTTGGAAACAAGGATATGATTGTAAATTAAAAATTATAGGTGGTGACGTTAAATTTTTTCCAAAGAATGAATACTTAGGAGTGTTACTTGCAAATAAATATAAAGATAGAATACAACAAGGGGTATTGAAATTCCAAGGAAATACACCTCAAAAAGAACTTATTAAGGATATAAAAGCTGCTAGAGCTGTAGTTATACCATCATTATATGAAAATTTTCCTAATACTTGTATTATGTCTATGTGGCTTGGAAAACCAGTAATAGTTTCTAAACAGGGTGGGCAGGCTGAAATGGTTTGTGAAGATGGAAAAAATGGATATATTTTTGACCATACAGTATCAGGAGAATTAGAACAAAAAATAATTAAAGTTTTAAATGACTCAGATGATACTTTAGAAAAGTTAGGTGAAAATGCACATAAAAGAATTAATAGTTTATGTAATTTGCAAAAAAATTTAAAATTGAGAAAAGAATTTTTTAATTCGGTAACAAAAAACGTTACTTCAAAAAACAAATATCCTTTTTTAAATGATGTATCTGATTATAAAAAAGATGTAAGTAATAATGGAAAAGGGATGTTATCTATTGTAGTACCATATTATAATATGGGCAAATATCTTGATGACTGTATAAATAGTGTTAAATCATCTGATTATGTAAGTAAAGAAATTATAATTGTAAATGATGGTTCAAATGATGAGGAAAGTCTTGCTGCCCTTGAAAAATATAGACAAGATACTCAGGTAAGAATTTTAGATATTGAAAATGGTGGATTAGCAAATGCAAGAAATGTTGGTGCAGATGCTGCAAAAGGGGAATTTATAGCTTTTTTAGACCCTGACGATATGGTGGAAAAAACTTTTTATACAAAAGCAATAAATATTTTAAATAGATTAGATAACGTTTCATATGTTTTTAGCTGGGTAAAATATTTTGAGGGAAGTAATGGATGTTGGACTACTTTTGATACACAATTACCATATTTATTATGCCATAATATGTTAAATGCTAATACACTAGTTAGAAGAGAAGATTTTATTAGATATGGCAAAAATAGAATAGAAATGGAATATGGAATGGAAGATTATGATATGTGGATATCATTAGCTGAAAATAATTGTTTTGGGGTTTGTATTCCTGAATTCTTATCTTTATATCGTGTGAGAAAGAATTCTATGGCAAGAGAATTTAATGCAAATAATATTTTATATTTAACAGAAATAATTACGAATAATCATAAAAATTTGTATTGTAAATATGGGAATGAGTTATTCAATATTTTACAAGCGAATGGTCCAAGTTATAGATATGCAAATCCATCTATGTATATTAGTAGTGTAGAAACAAAATTTGTATATCAAAAGAGAAAATTAAAAGATATTTTATGGAATTTTAAATTATATAGAGTATTTATTAAAGGTTTACAGAAATTAGGTATTATGAAATTGTTAAAGAAAATTAAGTAGTTAAGAAGGAAGGAAGAGAAAGCAATTCTCTTAAGTATTTTATTATGTCAAAAGAAAATGATTTGTTTAATTTTAAAAATACACCAAATATAAGAAATGTTGAGAAAGTAACATCAAATGCAATAGATATTAATAATCCTAAAATATCTATTATAACAGCATATTATAATGCTTCCAAATATATAAATGAAACTGCTGCTAGTATCTTCAAGCAAACTTTTCCATATTTTGAGTGGATTATTGTAAATGATGGTAGTACTGAAAAAAATACTGATATTATTCTTAATGATTTAAAAAAATTAGATAATAGAATAAGGATAATTAATATTGATAACCATGGGCAAGCTTATGCAAGATATCTTGCTGCTAAAGAGTCAAAAAGCGACATTGTATTATTTTTGGATGCAGATGATATGATTGATAATACTTTACTTGAATGTGGTTATTTTACTCTACTTACAAATAAAGCTGCTACTTGGGCATACTGTAATATAGCTGCATTTGGTAGAAAAGAATATTTATGGAATCCAGTTTTTGATTCTGAAGTAGAAAAAAATACCAATTTAGTAAGTATAAATTCATTTATAAGAAAAGAAAAATTTTTAGAAATTGAAGAATATAGCAAGCTTCCTAAAGAAGTTCATGAAGATTACTTTTTATGGCTATCTTTTATAAAAAAAGGATATTATCCGGTAAGAATGAATTATTATGGATTTTGGTATAGAATACATGATGATAACCGTTTGTCCAGTATTAATGTTAGTGAAGAAAAATCAAAGACTGCAGAAAGTTATATAGAAAAGGCTAGAAATGAAATAAACGAAGAAGTTACAGCAATTCAATATCCTAGAGAAAATAATAATAGTATGGAATATCCGTATACTTTTGGATTTGATAAAACACTTGGTAAAGACTCAAAACATATCTTATTTTTAGTCCCATGGCTAGTGTTTGGTGGTGCAGATAATTTTAATTTAAATTTAGCTAAAGGATTAAAAAAAAGAGGATATAAAATAACTATAATATTAACTGAACCATCAGAGTATGTTTTAAGATCAGCATTTGAAGAGTATGCAGATGAAATTTTTGATTTGACAACTTTTTTAAACGAAGAAGATTGGGCAGCTTTTATACATTATATTATATATTCTAGGAAGATTGACTTGTGTTTTCAATCAAACTCTATGTATGGGTATCATATTATACCATGGTTAAAACATAAGTTTCCTAAAATTCCTTTTGTTGACTTTTTACATGCAGAACAATGGGAATGGAGAAATGGAGGATATCCAAGGGATTCAATAGCAATTTCAAATTTTCTTGATACTACATATGTTTGTAGTAAGAATTTAGAAAATATATTATATAATGATATGAATAAAATTATAAAAAATACACGTGTTATTTATATTGGAATTGATAGTGAATATTTTAATCCTAACATAGTAGAAGATAACTTAAGTGAAAAATATAAAGAAAGAAAAGTAATTCTTTTTCCTTGTAGATTAGCATATATTAAGAGACCAATATTAATGTTGAACATTCTAAATAAATTAAAAGATATATATGAAGATATTTTAGTAATTGTAGTAGGTGATGGACCTGCATATAACGATATGATAGAGTATGTAAACAAACATAGATTAGATAAGTATATAGAATTTGTAGGATATCATAAAGATATAAGACCTTATTACAAAATAGCAGATGTTACTTTAATTTGTTCATTGTCAGAGGGAATTTCACTAACCACATATGAATCATTATCAATGGGAGTTCCAGTAGTTTCCTCTGATGTAGGAGGTCAAAAAGAAGTAATTAATGATGGCGTAGGAGCAATTGTAAAAAATTATCAATCAAGGAAGTTTGACGAATATAACTTTAACTATTCTGAAGAAGAAATTAATGAATATGTTAAAGTTATTAATGAAATATTGCAGTCAAAAAATAATGTTAAAGAAAAATGTAGAGAAAGAATTATAAGTAAATTTTCTTCTATAGATATGACAAATAAATTAATTGATGATTTTGATGAATTAATAAAAAAAGGATCTTCAATAGATAGTAAATATTTGAATAATATTGAATTTGCAGAACGCTTTTTAGTAAATTTTACTGAGAAAGAGCAAATTCAAAGAAATAAAAAAAAGCTATATGAAATTATAGATCAAAAAAATGTTGACATTGAGTTACGTAATAAAAATATAACAGACTTAGAGTCTAAAATTAGCATGTTAAATCAAGAAATTGATAAAAAATCTTTGGAGCTAGTTTCTATAAAAGGTTCTAGGAGTTATAAAATATCTAAAAAGATATCAGATATACTACATAAATAATAATTAAAAATAATGGAGAGAAATATATGAATAAAGTATTTATTTTAAATAACAAGAATATTAATAAATATCTACCAAGTATGGAAAAAAATATTCCATGCTTGGATATTCATGTATTAAATGATGATGAAATAGAGCAATATGAAACTAGTATACCTTTTAAGAAAGACGCACCTTTATATAATGATTACTTAAGAATATATATTGCATATAAAGAAAGTGGACTAGTTTTAGACGGTAATATTGAAATAAAAGAAAATTTAACTAATTTTTTACAAAATGAGATTTTTTTAGGTTATGCCACGGAAAATACATTATCTACAAATATAATTTGGAGTGCGAAAAAAGAAAATGAAATATTAAAAAAAGTATTAGAAGTAATCGAAAAGAATCAAAATTTAGATATAACTAATATTTTTTCTAATGTTTTAGATAGAGATTTTAGTAAGATATATAATAGCTTAGTAAATATAGATAATAAAGTATATTTTTATCCCTATGATTACTTTTATCCACTGGATTATGAAAATCATGGTAAAAATATATCTGAAAATACTAAAATTATATTTCATGTAGACAAACCACTTTCAAGGTATGCTAAAGTTAAATATAATGTGTATAAAAGAGTAGGACCTTATGCTTTAAGATATTTATTAACTTTAACAGATAGTATAAGAAATAGAATTGGTGCTAAACGTTATATAAAAAAACAATCAAAAGGAAAATTTGAAAATCCTAAAGATATTGAACAATCTGTGATTGAGGCCGCTAGGATATTAGATAATTACAAAAATAAAGATATTGATTATATTATTTTGCATAATCCAAGATGGATGGGAGTTACAAGTGCTACTAAAGAATTATTTGAAAATTTAGTTCCTTTGCAAGGAACATATACAGCTTCACAAGTGGATTTAATAGCAAAAAAAATAAGTGAATTAAATATAAATCAAGTTATTTTTAGTGCATTTGAATTTGGATTTGATAAGTTAGCAAAAAAAGTTAAACAGTTAGAACCTGATATAAAAATAAAACTTTTTTGGCATAGTAGTCATTCTCAAATAAATGGACAACTTGTAGATGCTATGAACTGGAAAACAAATTTAAAAGTTATTAAATTACATAGAGAAGGTATAATAGATGCTTTTGGTACCTGTAAAGAAAGTTTAGTTAATTTTTATAAATCACAAGGATTTAAAACTGCTTTTATACAAAATACTGTTAGACTTAATGACGATATAAAGCAAGAAATAAACAATGTAGAAAGAGAAAATTCAACTGGAAAAATTAAAATTGGACTTTATGCTGCTGGTATGGACTGGAGAAAAAATATGTTCAATCAGATAGCTGGTGCTTCATTAGTTGAAAATTCAGTTGTTGATAGTGTACCATTGAATTTTGAAGGACAAGTTTTTGCTTCAAAAATATGCTTAGAAATGACTGGACTAGATAAAGGAGTAAAGAGAGAAGAATTACTAAAAAGAATGGCTTCAAATAATATTAATCTATATGTTACATTTTCTGAATGTGCTCCAATGCTTCCAATAGAAAGTATGGAAGTTGGAACAATTTGTTTAACTGGAAATAATCATCATTATTTTAAAGGTACAGAACTTGAAAACTATTTAGTTGTAACAAGAGAAGATGATGTTGTAGCAATAGCTGATAAAATAAAATATGCTTTAGAAAATAAAGAGAAAATATTTAAGTTATATAAAGCTTGGAAAGAAAATTATGATATAATAAGCAAAAAAAGTGTACAAGAATTTTTAGATATGTAAAAGCAATATATAAAGGTGGTAAAATGTCAAGACATTTAAAAAAGGTAAAAAGTATTTTTTTCTATCCTAAAAAAGAAACAAATCAAATAATAGAAACTATAAGTAATTTTAAACGGTAAAGATGGCTTTGCTATATATAATCCGGAATGTTTAGGAATTATGAACTCTACTAAAGATTTATTTGATAATACTGTGGGTATTAAAGAGGTCTTAAATAAAAAACAACTTGATGCTATAGTAAATGCTATAATAGATACTAGAGTAAAATATGTTATTTTTAGTTCTATTACATATGGGTGGAAAGAGATAGTAGAGAAGTTAAAAGAGAGAAACAAAGAAATAAAAATAAAATTTTTGTGGCATGGTTCACATGCAATGTTTGTAGAAAGAGATGAGTCATATTTTTTATATAGTATAATTGAACTTATGGATAGAGGTCTTGTTGATTCAATTGGTTTTTTTAAAGAGAGTATGTCAGAATTTTACAAACAAAAAGGATATAATTCTTTCTTTGTGACAAATAATGTGAATAATATAAAGATAACAAATAAAGAAGCTTTTAAAAAAGAAGAAGGAAAAGTATATTTAGGATCTTATGCAGCAGGTGATCGCTGGGGGAAAAATACAGCTAATCAATTAAGTGCAGCTTCAATGATAGAAAATTCGGTTGTTGATATAATTCCTGTAACACCTCTTATATCAGAGTTTTGTGAAACAATGAATATACATATCAATGATAAAAACTTAGGATATTTAACAAGGCAAGAATTACTAAATAGAATGTCATTAAATGATGTTAATTTATATGTTACATTTACAGAATGTTCACCAGTTGTACCTTTGGAAAGCTTAGAACTTGGTGTACCTTGTATTACGGGTAATAATCATTCATATTTTAAGAATACAAAATTGCAAGATTATTTAGTTGTAAAAAGTGAAGACGATATAAATGAAATATATGACAAGATAAAGTATTGTTTGAATAACAAAGAAGAAATAATAAAATTATATAAAGAATGGAAAAAAGATTACAATATTTTATCTAAAGAGTTATTAGAAAAATTTATAAATGATTAGGAGATTTTATGAAAGAAATTGATTTATCTGTTATAATACCAGTATATAATACAGAAAAATATATTAAAAGGTGTATAGATTCTGTAATAACAGCTGTAAAAAAAGTGAATATAAAAAGTGAAATTCTTATTATTAATGATGGCTCGACAGATAATTCCGAAACTATAATTAAAGAATATTTAAATGAGTATGCGGAATTAATTAAGTATTATAAAAAAGAAAATGCAGGACTGGCTGATACCAAAAATGTTGGAATTAAAATGGCAAATGGAAAATATTTAAGTTTCATAGATTCAGATGATTATATAGATGAGAATTTTTATTTGGATTCATTTAAAATAATAGAAAAAGAAAAAGCTGATATGGTAATTTGCGACTGGGAAACAATATGCGAAGATAATAATACAACATATATTGTTGAAGCTAAAAATGGTTTATATGAAGATGATTTTTGGGGATGCATTGATGTATTTATCATGCCATCATCTTGTAATAAAATAGTAAAAAAAGAGTTATTTAATAATTTAGAATTCCCTAAAGGGTTAATATATGAAGATTTAGCTACGACTTTAATACTATTTTGTAGGGCAAATAAAATAAAGTATATAAATAAACCTTATTATAAGTATTATTTATCTAAATCTTCTATAATGAGAAGCACTTTTAGTGAAAAAAACTTGCAAATGATAGATATATTTGATATATTATTTAGTAGGATAAGTTTGGAAAGTAAATTGTCCCAAGATGAAAAAAATAAAATGTTATGCATGGTTTATACAAGACGTTTTTATGAATCCATTTTAGAACCAATAGCTAATTTAAAATTAAATGATAGAATTAGATTTTTTAAAATAATTAAAAGAAAAATAAAAAGAGTAAATAAAGTTATTAAAAAAAATGAATATTTTTTATATGAAATAAATAGTTGTGGAAAATTAAAATATTTTTTTAATAATCTATTACTGTTTTTTATTGATAAAGAGTTATCATTCTTTATTGCTTTAATTTGTAGAAAAAATAGCTATTATAAGCTGTTTCATATTAAATATGTAAGTGAAGTTTATTTTAATAAAAAGGAGGATCGATTACATGAGTAGTACATTGCCCCCTGTAAAAATAATACATTATTGTTGGTTTGGACCAAAGCCGTTATCAAAACTTGCCAAGAAGTGTATGTCTAGTTGGAAAAAATTTTTACCAGACTACGAAATAAAACTTTGGAATGAAGATACTTTTGATTTTAATCAGAATAATTTTGTAAAGCAGGCTTATGAAAATAAAAAATGGGCTTTTGTAGCCGATTATGCAAGGCTTAAAGCACTTTCAGAATATGGAGGACTGTATTTGGATACAGATATGGAAATTACTAAAAACATTTCACATATTTTAGAAGATGAATGCTTTTTAGGAGTTGAAGATTCAGGGCTCGTTAATGCTGCTGTAATATGGGCTAAAAGACCACACAATGAGTTTATAGACAAGCTTATTGGACAATATAAAAATATAAATGAATTTGAAATAAAAGATATATATGCTATGACAATTCCAAGACAGATTACAAAAATGTTAGAACCTTTAGGATTTAATAAATATAAACAAGAGATACAAGTATTTTTTAATGGCAATTTAAAAGTATATCCAAGAGAATTTTTTTATCCATTAAGTTATGATTATCAGAATAATAAATTTACTGATAATTCATGTATGATACATCATTACGATGCTACGTGGGCAAGTAAACCGGAAAAAGTTAAGCTTTTTTTTAGAAGGCATAATATGGAATATATGATGAGAACGGTTGATATTTGTGTTAGTATAAAGATAAGAATTAAAAGAATTTTAAATAGAATAAGAGGGATACAGAATGAAAAAAAATATTAAATGGATAATAATTTTTGTTATTATTGCTATAATTATTGAAGGTTGTGTATTTGCATATAATACTATAATTGACAAATTATACAGTAAATATAAGTTTATAGATAATGAGCCTATTACTCTAAATATAGATAATGTGAAATTTGAATCTGAAGATGAAAATTATGAAAGTTTAAATTTAGATATATCTAAAGATATTAAAATTTATAATGTAAAATTAGTTTTTAAAGAAAAATTTGATGGTAATTTATATGTTCGAATAAGAACCGATTATGGTGATAAATTTTTACCTAAAGCTAATTATCCTACTACTGAATTTAAAACATATTATAAGGAAGGAATTAATACAAATAATTTAAAATTTATTTTTCCTAAGGATAGTAATATTAGTATAGAAGACATAGCTAATGTTATAATAAATTCAAATTTAGATTATATGCCATATATAAATTTTTCAATTGCAAGGTGTATATGCTATTTTATCATATTAATATTAATATATTTCTTTATAAAGTACAGAACATTAATATATAATAAGATAAATAATGCTAAAATTGAAAATCTATTTTTGCTATTCATAGTAATTTTTGGAATAATTTATACTTTCGTAAATGTTCCATTAATTAGATATGATGAACATGCTCATTTTTGGAGATCATATGAGCTATCTCTTGGTAAAATAAAATCAGATCCTATGAACAAATTTCCAAAGTCAGTAATTGATTTGTTTATGAGAGATGATGGAACTTATCCTAATAGAGAGTTTAATTATGATACTGTAAAAAATAAGTTTCAGATTGATTTAAACGCTGGCAAAACAATTTCTTTTCCTGTTGGTACTACAGGAGGAAGTAGTATTGTAGCTTATTTAGCAACGACGTTAGGAACATTTATAGCAAGAATTATAAATTTAACTCCTATGGCAATATTTTATGTTGGAAGAATTTTTAATCTTGCTATGTATGCAGTATTAGTTTATTATGCAATAAAGATTTGTCCTAGTAAAAAATTTAAAAAGATTATTGGAATAATTTCTTTATTTCCAATGTCATTAAATCTTGCTGCTTCTTTTTCATATGATGTAGGAATAAATGGTTTCACATTACTTGCAATATCTTACTTTCTGAAGTTGAAATTCGATGAAAATATAAAAGAAATAAATTTGAAACATATAGTATTGTTTTCTATTTTTGCAATTATACCTACAATTTGTAAAGTAGTATATATTTTCTTGTTCGGTTTTATGTTTTTCATTCCTAAAGAAAAATTTAAAAATAAAAAAATGAGGATAATATATATATTATTGCAAATTGTTATGATAGTATGTTTGTATGTCCTATTTAATTCTATATTAAAGGGAAATGCACAACAACCAATCGAGAAAAATCCTATTGAACAGATAATTTATTGTGTTTCTAATCCAATAAGAGTATTTAATACTTTTATTTACACTTTAAGTACATATTCTTCTACTTATTTATTTGAAATGATAGGAGGATGGAATACACCATCTATTCTTTCAATAATGTTAGCATTTGTATTATTTATAGTAGCCATGGAAAATGAAGAGGATTCTAAAAAATGCATTTTTAATAAATTTGAAAAAACAGTACTTTTAATTATATCTATATTGGAATTTCTTAGTGTTTTTGTGGCGCTATATATTGATTGGTCAACAGCTCAAGCATCATATATTATGGGAATACAGGGAAGGTATTTTATACCAGTTTTACCAATATTTCTATTAGCAATTAATAATGATGTTTTCAAGATAAGAATAAGAAATAAAAGAATAAAATATGTAGCCTTAGTTTTTGTTATATATATTGTATCCATTATATATAGCGTATGTACATATATGTAAATATTAAGTAAAGAATTGTATTTACTTTGGAAGGAGAAAAGATTAAATGTTAAAAGATAATGAAGTCGCTTTTGTTATTCCCGCATATAATGAGGAAATGAATATTGACAAGGTAATTAAAGAAATTAAAACTGAATTTAAAAATGCAGAAATTGTTGTAGTGAATGATTCCTCAAAAGATAAAACCAAAGAAATAGTTGAAAAAAATAACGTGGTTTGTATTTCACAACTATTTAATATGGGATATGCTATGGCAATTCAAACGGGTATAAAATATGCAAAAGGAAAAGGGTATAAAAGAGTTATACAATTTGATGCAGACGGACAGCATATTGCAAAAGAGGCAAGAAGGCTGTTACAAAAGATGGATGAAGCAAATTGTGATATTGTTATAGGTTCTAGATTTTTAGAAAAGGGAAGCTATAAACAGACATTTTTTAGAAAATTGGGTACAAATATTTTTTCATTTTTAATTAAAGCTTTCTGTAAGAAAAAGATTTCGGATCCTACTTCTGGCTTTCAATGTCTAGGAGAAAAGGCAATAGATAGATTTAGTAGTTTTGGAATGTATCCAGAATTTCCTGATGCAAATTTAATTATTGAATTATTATATGATGACTTTAAAATAGAGGAAATTCCAGTAAAAATGAGACTAAGAGAATATGGTGAGAGTATGCATGGTGGAATACTTAAGCCTATAAAATACATGATTAGTATTTTATATACAATTTGTATTATAATTCTTAGAAATGCATTTAGAAGGAGAGGTGCAAAGTAATGAATATTTTTTATATTGTTTTAGGAGTAGCATTATTTATATATATTGTATGTGTAGTTGTAAAGGGAACATTCGACATATACGAAAGTATATTTTGGATTATTGGAACAGTAATTATATTAATACTATCAATTTTTCCAAATTTAATTATTTGGCTTGCTGGACTTATAGGAATAGAATACGCACCTTCATTACTATTTTTATTGGTCGCTGTATTTTTGTTATTTGTTAACTTTAGAAATACGCAAAAAATAGTAAAGCAGAAGGAAAGAATATTATCTCTTGCACAGGATGTTGCAATATTAAAAGAAGAGGTAAGAAATATTAATAATAAATAAAAATCGGAGGAATAATATATGAATTATGATATTTTAATAATTGGTGCTGGATTTGCCGGAAGTACTTTAGCACAAAAGTTTGCAGAAATAGGCAAAAAAGTATTAATAATAGATAAACGTGAGCATATCGGTGGGAATATGTTTGAAGATTACAGAAAAAATGGAGTAAGAATACATAAATACGGACCTCATATTTTTCATACAAATGATAAGGAAGTATTTAAATACCTAAAAAATTTTGCTGAATTTTATTTTTATGAACATAGAGTTATAGGATATATTGACGGAAATTATGTTCCTATTCCTTTTAATTTTAAATCTTTAGAAATATTATTTAATAAAAAAGAAAGCAATGAGATAAAATCAAAATTATTAGGAAAATATGGTGATAGAAAAAAGGTGTCAATATTAGATTTACTTAATGATGATGATAAAATAATTAAGAATTTTGGAGAATATGTATATGATAAAGTATTTGTAAATTATACTGCAAAGCAGTGGAATATTCCTATTGAAGATGTCGACACTTCTGTTATAAATAGAGTTCCTGTTATATTAGGATATGATGATAGATATTTTCAGGATATGTATCAGTTTATGCCTAAAAACGGATATAATGAAATATTTGAAAATATGTTAAGATCTCCTAATATTGATATTAAACTAAATACAGATGCAAAAGATGTAATTAAAATTGTTAATGAAAAGATATTATTTTTTGATGAACCTTTTAATGGCAAAGTAATCTATACAGGCCCATTAGATGAACTGTTAGATTATGAATACGGACCTTTACCTTACAGATCTTTAAATTTACAATTTGAGGATTTAGAGGAAAATTATTATCAACCATTATCTGTTGTAAATTATCCAAATGATAATGAATATACAAGAATTACAGAATTTAAGTATTTATCTAATCAGATTGTTAACAATAGTACAACAATTTTGAAAGAATATCCATTAACATACGACTATAAAAATAAAGAAAATGTACCTTATTATGCGATATTAAACAAGGAGAATATAGATTTATACCAAAAGTATCACAATAAGATTTCTAATATAAAAAATTTATATTTATGTGGCAGATTAGCAGAATATAAATATTATAATATGGATGCTGTTGTTAGGAGAGCTTTGAATTTGTATGAAGAAATACTTAAGGAGGATCAAAAATGAAAATAAAGAAATTAAGTGTAATAGTACCATGTTATAAAGTGGAAAAATATTTGCCTAGATGTTTGGATTCGCTTGTGAATCAAACACTTGAGGAAATTGAGATTATTTGTATAAATGATGGGTCTCCAGATAATTGTATAAATATTTTAAAAGAATATAAGGAAAAATATCCTGAAAAAATTGTAATAATTGACAAAAAAAATGAAGGCGTATGGAAGGGAAGAAAAGATGGCATTAAGATAGCAACAGGTGAGTTTATAAGTTTTGTAGATAGTGATGATTATGTTTCCCTAGAATGGGCAAAGAAGTTGTATGATGCAGCTGTTTCCCAAGATGCAGATATATCAGTATGTGGATTCGATAGAATAGATTTAGAAACTGGAAAATTATATTCAAGAGAAATGTGCAAATCTACAAAAACAATTATAAATTTATCTGAAAATCCTGAAGACGTTTTAATGATAAATGGAGCACCGTGGAATAAAATATATAAGGCACATCTTCTAAAAAATATGGCGGATTTGGAACATCCTCCAAAAATATTAGATGATATGATGTTTTTATTATTAATATATATAAATGCTAAAAAAATTGTATTTATACCTGATAGCTTAGTATATTATATGGTAAGGACAGATTCGATTATAAATACTATTAAAGAAGAAAAGGTTGATTCAACATATCAGGCTATGATAGAAGTAAGAAAAATATATGAACAAAGTGAAAACAGAGCCAAGATGTTGCCTGTTTTAGATGGTATGGCATTCTTACATTTAGGAGTTTCTTTGATGTTTAGGCTTTCAAATGATCCCGAATGTAATTTAAAAAAGGCTATAAAAAAGAACAATAACTTCTTGGATGATTATTTTCCAACATGGAGAAATTTAAAGTATTTAAAGATTTCATATATGTTTAAACATGGATTCAAGAATTTTAAAATTTGGGTTATGAAAGTATTCTATAAAATACATATTTTTAGAGCCTTTTTAAAATTATATAATTTTATGATTAATAAGCTTAAAATCGACATAAAATGGTAGAGAGGAAAAATTTGTATGTTAAAAGTTATATTATTATGCATTTATTTTATATTAACGCTTTCAGGATTAGTGTTTATGAAAAAAGGTGGTAATCCTGGGAAAATTAAAACAAGTAAAGAAGAAATAAATTTATCTATGAGCCCTATTAGTGCAGTAGGATTTTTATGTTATTTATGTAGCTTTTTACTTTTTACAAAAATTGTGGTAATGTTTGATCTAAGTTATATTATGCCAATTGTAACAGGTGTAGTACAAATTGCAACTTTGTTTGTAGCTAATATATTTTTTAAAGAAAAAATAAGTAAAAAATCTATCTTTGGAGCGAGTCTTATAATTATAGGTATATTTATAATGAATTTTTAAGGAGGACATATGAAGAAGAGTATTTTAGTAGTAGCATATATTATTTTAACAATTACAGGTCTTGTACTTATGAAACTTGGAGGAAATACTGGAACAATTGAAATTAGTGGCCTTGATTTTAATTTTTCTATGAGTTTTATTAGTTTACTTGGATTTATATCATATATTCTTAGCTTTTTATTATTTACAAATATTGTTGTAAAGTTTAATTTAAGCTATATAATGCCAATAACTTCAGGTTTAATACAAGTGCTAACATTAATTTCAGGTTTTTTTATATTTAAAGAAAATATATCTGTAAATGGAATAATTGGTGCAGGATTAGTTATTAGTGGTATAGTAGTAATGAATATAAAGAGTAGAGAAAAGACGGCATGAAAAGGTTGGAAATGTATTATGAATAAGTTTAAAAATATAGTAAATAGAAGGAATATTTTTTTATTTATTGCAATTGTTATTTTATCTCTAATTTCGATGTTAAATTATAGCGTATCTATATATGCTAAGCAAAATAATGACATTACAATTAATTTAAGAAAAGGAGAAATTATTACTGATATAATAGTTAGTAAGAACAAACTTTCCTTAGAGAATTTTAAGAAGGACGATGCTATAATTTATGAAGGGGAAAATCTAAAATGTATCAATGATACAAATTTAAAATTGAGTATTTCTGTAATTGATGACTTGACAGTAAATAAATTATCAGATAATAAAACATCATTATATAGTATAAACGATGAAAATATTCAGATTGAAGGAAATAGCATTAATATATATAATTCAAAAGGAGATATTCTTAAGAATAGTTTAAACACGAATAGTATAATAATTTTTGTTATTTCATTAATTGTTATTTCACTTTGTGTAATTGGAATAACAGACACAATAAAAAGAATGAAAAATGATAATATAAAAATTTGGAACATAGGTATTTTTTTATTGTCAGTGTTTGTAATATATTTATCTAGTATATATTTATTTATGTTGATTAATAAAATGTTAGCCATTTTACCAGCGATACTTATTGGATTATACATATTATTATCTCTTAAATTTAGCATTAAAGAATGGAAAAATATATTTTTAAGTATAAGCGGAGTAATAGGTGTAATGATGATTTTCATAATCACACCTGGAAATGTACCTGATGAACCATCACATTATATTAGATCATATGTTGACTCAATGGCTATTACAAAAGAAGCCAAAAATAGTGCAAAATTACCTAAATGTATAGACTTATTAATGGAAAAGTTTACTCACGATGTACACAGTTTACAAATTAAATATTCGGGCAAATCGTACATTGCTGAGCTTACAAGAGACAGTAACTATAATGATACTAACAATTTTGTAAGTAGTTATGAAAATACTAAATATTTAAGCTTTTTGCCATATCTACCATCAGCTATTGTAAATTATGTGACTAGACTATTAAATTTACCAATTTTAATTGGATTTTTGCTTTGTAGATTGATAAATTTTATAATTTCAACAATTTTATGCTATTATGCAATAAAAACAACTCCAAGATTTAAAAAAGTTTTTGCACTTATAGCCACATTACCTATATTTTTGCAACAGGCAGCAGGAATTGATATGGATTTTCTGACTAATTCTGTAGCTTTTCTATTTATTGCAACAATATTAAAATATTATTTTGAAGAGGACAAATTAATTGCTAAGAATTTAGTGATTTTAGCATGTGAAGGATTAGCACTAGGACTTTGTAAATTTGGATATTTTCCACTTCTTTTGTTACCAATTATGCTTCCAAATAAAAAGTTCAAAAATAAGGGTACAGGAATTATATTTAAAATTTCCTTATTTATAATTCCAATAATTATTTCATATTTTGCTAATTTTTCAGCAGTAAGTAATCCTAATACTAATGAAAATGATATGTATACTGTAAAAACTGTTATATCTAATCCTATTAATTCTGCAAAAATTTGTATAAAGACATTCATAGCAAGATTTCCTGGAGATAGTTTTACAAAGTTGATTGATGGCTTTGGTTGGAGTACAAAATATCAACTAGAATTCTCTTTATGGACTGTAGGTGCTATATATATTATATTAATGTTTACAGATAATGAGGATAGCATTAAACTAAATAAAAGAATCAGAATTATTATGTTGGCAATTTGCAGTATTATTTATTTAATACTGTATGGAGTTGCATTTACAGAGTGGACAAGTATTAATTTAGATAAAATAAATGGATTACAATCTAGGTACTTTATTCCAATATTACCTTTATTTTATATTGCAATATCTAATAATTTCTTTAAAGCAAATATTAAGGATAAATGGAAATTATATAGTATTCTTTTATTTGTTGCTCATATATTAACATGCATATCAATTCTTAATGCGTTTTATTAAAAGGGGAAATATAATGAAAAAAATAACTTTTTTAATGCTACATTTAAATTATGGAGGAATAGAAAAACAAGTAACTACTCTTGCAAATGAACTTTCAAAAGAATATAAAATAGAGATAATATCACTTTATAATATTTTGTCAGGAAAATCTTTTTATGAACTTGATGAAAGAATAAATGTAAAATATATTTTTAATTCAGGGCCAAATAGAAGCGAAATAAAAAATGCTTTAAAGAAATTTAAATTAATAAATTTAGTAAGTGAATTGAGAAAAGCTTTCAAAATGCTTTATACAAAATATTTTGGATTAAAAAAAATAATAAATAAACTAAATACTGACATTTTAATCTCATCGAGAATTGAGTTTTCAAAACAGATTAAAAGAGATGACATAATTACAATATCTCAGGAACATTCTTTTAATGATGAAAAGAAATATATAAAAAAGGTAAAAAGATCATTTAAACATATAAAATACTTAGTTGTAATGACAAAAGGAGCTAAGCAAAGGTATGATGAATGGTTAAAAGAAGAAAAGGTAAAACCTGAAGTAGTCGTTATTCCAAATATGATAAAGGAAAATAAGACGGGAAAAACTTCTACTCTTACTAACAATCAAATAATTAGTGTAGGCAGACTTGAAGAGGTAAAAGATTTTTACACTCTTATACTTGTTTTTTCTGTTATAGTTAAAAAGTATCCTAATTATGTTTTAAAGATAATTGGAGAAGGAAGTATGAGAGAAAAGTTAGAGGAACAGATTAAAAATTGTAATCTTAAAAAAAAGGTTATTTTAACTGGTAAGCTTAATGAAAATGAGATTAATAATGAATTTCTTAAATCTGATATTTTCGTTCTAACTTCAAAAAGTGAGAGCTTTTCATTAGTTTTATGTGAGGCAATGAATTACGGTATTCCATGTGTTGCTTTTGATGTTGATGTTGGTCCAAGAGAAATTATACAAAATGGAAAAAATGGTTTCTTAATAGAAGATAGAAATATTGATTTGATGATAAAAAAGATAGATGAATTATTATCTAACGACGAAATTAGGAAAAATTTTGGGGCAAATGCTTTGGAAAGCGTAAAGAAGTTCTATGGTAAAAAAATAATAAGTTTATGGAATAATATTATGAATGGTGAAAAATAAATAACAAATAATAGATTAACATATATTGATGTATTAAAGTGTATCTCAATTATCGGTGTAGTTTTTATTCATGTTTGTTGTTTAAATTTTTTTAAAGTGACACCTGGAGAATATGAATTTAAAATATATAATATTTACGATTCTTGTTTTAGATGGTGTGTGCCTATTTTTGTAATGTGTAGTGGGAGGTCCTTTTTATATGTAAATAATGAAAAAAAATTACAAAAAATATATTTTTGAGTTATTAACTGTTGTTGGCTTTTGAGGTAATGTCAATAGCAATTATTATATTTGTAGGATCAAAATATAATAATTATTTGTTTAAAGAAAAAACAAGGCAAACTTTTTATAAATTATCAAAATATTCTTTTGATGTTTATTTAGTTCATGATATTTTCTTAAAAATATTATCCAAATATAATTTTTTGCCTAACTTTATTAATCCAATTTTAGTTGACCCTATAATAGTTATAATTATTTTAACTTTAAGTCTAATTGTAACTATATCAATTAATAAGATACCTTATATTAATAAGTATATTATATAATATTTTTTATGTATAGTTATTTAAGAATAACTATTGTAAAAGTTTTGCTAATAATATATAATATATATGTCAAATATTATTAAGGTACATAATTTTTTGTTAGAAAGTGAGGTAGTTTTATGAAAAAAATATTAGTAACAGGTGGAGCAGGATACATAGGTACACATACAAGTGTTGAGCTTTTAAACGCAGGATATGAATTAGTTATATTAGATAACTTTTCAAATAGTAAACCAGAGGCTTTAGAAAATGTAAAAAAAATAACTGGAAAAGATTTTAAATTCTATAAAGGAGATATGATTGATAAAGATTTCTTAGATAAGATCTTTACAGAAAATGAAATAGGTGCAGTAATTGATTTTGCAGCATATAAAGCTGTGGGAGAGTCAGTACAAAAGCCAGTTGAATATTATACAAATAATGTAGCAACAGTTTTATCTTTACTTGATAGAATGAAAGCACATAATGTAAAGAAATTGGTATTTTCATCTTCAGCAACAGTTTATGGTGATCCAGAAATTGTTCCTATAACAGAAGATTGCAAAACTGGAGGAACTACAAATCCATATGGAACATCAAAACTTATGGTAGAGAGAATATTAAAAGATTTATATAAATCAGATAATGAATGGGATATTGCAATACTTAGATATTTTAATCCAATCGGTGCACATGAAAGTGGTTTAATAGGAGAGGAGCCTAACGGAATACCAGCAAATTTAATGCCATATATTGCAAAAGTCGCAAGTGGTAAATTAGAAAAATTATCTGTATTTGGAAATGACTATGATACACATGACGGAACTGGTGTAAGAGATTATATTCATGTTGTAGATTTAGCACGTGGACACGTTAAAGCTTTAGAAAAATTAGATAAAGAAGGAAAAGGTCTGTACATATATAATCTTGGTACTGGTACAGGATATAGCGTACTTGATATTGTAAATGCTTTTGAAAAAGCAAACAATATAAAAGTTCCATATAGTATAGCACCAAGAAGAGCAGGCGATATAGCAAAATGTTTTGCAGATCCTAAAAAAGCAAGGGAAGAGCTTGGATTTGTTGCAAGCAAAACGCTTGAGGATATGTGTAAAGATGCATGGAATTTTGAAAATAAATAATATATAGTAGTAAAGTGGGGGTGAGTCTGCCTCCACTTTTATGTAACCAATTTTAAATAATTTTTGTAAATTGTTTGACATTGTATCAAATATATAATATAATTTATAAATAAGAGGTGTTTGTTATGTCTGAAAAGAAAGATGTTTTTGATAGCCTGAAGGAAAATACAAAAGAATTAAATAAAATGAAAGATACAATTGAAAGATTAAAAGAAGATTTAAATATATTAAATGTAACTTCAAATAATAAGGAGGATTAATTATGGCGTTTTCTGATGAATTAAAAAATGGTGTAGAAATAGATATTGAAGGATATAACCAAGAGATTAATGATTATATTTCAAGACTTAAAGATGATTATATAAAAGAAAATGACACTTTTATAGGTAATTATTTTTCCTCAAAGATTAAAGATTCTAATATTGATTTATCTGGAGTGCCTTATGAACGTAAAAAGGCAATGGCACTTAAGGAATTCGCTAAATATGATTTAGAGAATGGAACAAATTATGAAGAAGATTTTAACAAAGAGTATGAAGAATATTTAAATAAATTTGCTAAAAATAAAGAGAAGATTATTCGTATTTTGATTTATGCGCAAGATGAGTTTGCAGAAAAAATTAAAGAAACTGAGGAAAAACTTAAAGAAGCAAGTAATGAATTATTTGAACAAGAAAAAAAGATTAAAGAAAAAGAAGATAAAATCCAAGAGGAAAAAGGTGCAATAGCAAATTTAAAAAGTGAAATTGAAGAAATAAATAAAGAACTTGAAATATTAAATGATAAAATAACAGATTTGACATTAGAAAAAGAAGCATTGGAAGAAAAGGAAGATTTATCCCCAGAAGAAAAAGAAAGACTAGAAGAAATTAAAAAAAGTTTAAATCCAATGATAGAAGAATACGAAAGTAAAGAAAATCTAAGAGATGGAAAAAATGATGAAATAAATACAAAAGATCAAAATATTAAAAATTTAGAAAAAGAAAAATCTGATTTACAAGCAGCCCATGATGAATCAAAAAAAATATATGATGAAGCAAAAGAATCAGTTGAAATGGCAAAAGAGGCGTATGAAAAAAATGGTGAAGAAATTTTAAGGGCTGCAAAAGAAAATGATATAGATGTGGATGAAATTTTAAATAAAAAAACTAATGACGAAAAAGAAAATAAAGAAGAAATGAAAGATGAGAAAGTATCTAAAGATGCAAAAGCTGCGACTACAGGATCGGCTGGGGCTGTTGTAAATCCAGTGGAACAAGAGAGTGCTAAATTACCAACAAATTATTCTGCAGATGCCATGAATGATTTTGCTAGATGTTCAAATTCATCTGATAGAAAAGCTACATTTATAGATAATCCAGCAGGATATGCAGCATTATACGATTCACTAAAAAATAGAAGTATCTTTAATTTTTGGAAAAATCATAGAGTAAAAAGAGCTTTAGCTGATAATAATAAAGAACTTTTAAACAATATGAAGGACTCATCTGAATATTCAACTTTATTAGATAATGCGTTAGGCTCTGATCTAAGCACTGATGAAAAGGAAATTTTTGAAAATTTATTTGATAAAGATTCTCCTGATAATATTTTAAATGGTTTTTCAAAATATACAGATAAAGATATGGAAAACTTATACAATGTTGTAAATAAACTTAACTCTAAAGACTTTAGCAATAATCCCGAACTTGCCAAAAAAATTAATTCTGATATAATGCCATATATAAAAAGTGGAGTATTAAATGATCTTGCTAATAGGAAAATTCTTGGAAGATTTAACTCAAAATATGAAATGACAGGAAAAAATCAGCGTATTAATTATATATCAAATGAAATTACATCATATTCATCTAAACACGGATTAAATTCAGGTGTTAAAGAAAGTTCTAATTTATTTACATCTAGATTAAATCTAGATGTAAATAAAGAACCTGTAAATAACCAACCTACTAAAGCACCAACTCAAAGTACCCCAGAAATAGAACAAAGATAAATGAAAAAAACAATAGTTATTACGGGTGGTGCAAAAGGGATTGGAAAGAGAATTTCATTTGATTTTGCAAAAGCAGGATATAATGTTTGTATAAATTACAACAAATCCAAAAGTGAAGCTATGCTTTTAAAGGATGAGCTAGCAAAAGATGGTTGTAGTGTAGTTATATATAAAGCAGACATAACCAAAAATGAAGAAGTACACAAAATGGTAAATGATGTTATTAATACTTTTGGAAAAATTGATGTGCTAGTAAATAATTCAGGTGTTTGTGATTATAACCTATTTACAGATATTAGTAATGAAAAGATAAAAGAATTAATCGATGTAAATATTTATGGCACTATAAATGTTACAAAAGAGGTTTTAAAACAGTCAATGATAAAAAATCACGAAGGTAACATTGTAAATATTTCATCTATTTGGGGAATAACAGGCGGTTCATGTGAAGTTATATACTCTATGACAAAAGCTGGGATAATAGGGTTTACAAAAGCCTTAGCAAAAGAAGTGAGTATGTCAGGAATTAGAGTTAATGCAGTTGCTCCAGGAGCTATAAAAACAGAAATGATTTCTAACTTAACAAATGATCAATTAGAAGAATTAAAAAGTGGAATACCGCTTAATAGACTTGGGAATGTAGAAGATGTCTCAAATGCAGTAATGTTTCTAGCATCTGATAAATCAAGTTACATTACAGGTCAAGTTATAAGTCCAAATGGAGGCATGGTTATATAATAAAAAATTCGATCTTATGTTTTACATGGATCGAATTTTTTTATTTTTATTGAAAATATCATAAGCTTAATAAATTATATTCAATAATTTTATTTTTTTTCTCTGTTCATATTTTCCCACTCTTTTAATTTTATTTTATATTCAATCATTTGAGTTAGATATTTATAATACATATACTGCTGTTCATAATACATATTTGGACTTACCATTTGTTGTACTTCCATACCAGGCATTGCTTGAGTTTGTGGAATATTTTGTGCTTGAGAATTTTGCATGTTTGAATTTTGTAAATTAAAATTATATGGATCAAAAAATCCTTGAGTTTTATCCATTTTATTCATACCTCCAAAAAATATATAAAAAATGTATAAATTAAATTATTTTATACATAATAATAATGTAAACACATTCAAAAAGTTTACCCCCCTTCTTTTTTGTGGCCTATATTTTTATAGGCTACTTTTTTTCGTATAATATAATATATAAACAAAAAAATGATTATTAAAAATGTAGATATCAAATATGAGGTTTTTATATTGGAAATGTAGTTTGCTCTTTCATAATTATCAATATCGCTATATACACATATAGTTTCGTAATCAATTATATTTGTATATGTTAATACAATATATGTAATAATCATAGATAATATACCATGTATAAATTTTGAAATAACAAGCTTATGAAATGAAAAATTATATTTAGATATGCAAGAATATATTTGTGATATAATGCACATACCACTAAATCCAAGTAGAAAAGATGTAACAATTATTTTTGTCTTTATATCAAGCGTACTGTTTACAACGTTATTTGCACCACCAGTTACTTCAAATAATCCAGATATTATTGATGAATTACTATTTGAAATATTCATAAATTTTAGAATATTATCTAAAATGCAAAATAGTAGATTAAAAATAATCATAAATCCTAAAATCATAGAGAGTGTTACAAAAGTACTTTTAATACATTTTTTTATAATTTCAAATAAATTTTCATTTCTACTTTTATTATTTTGGTTAAAACTATTTAAATTTTGAACTTTTTTGTGTATAATAGTAGAAGGTTGTTTTTTACGGATAAAAATACCAATTAATATAGATGAGATATAATGTGAGGTCGCAAGAAGTATTCCTATATAAATATTATGAAAAATTCCAATTCCTATGGTAGATAGTATAAATGCAGGATTACAGTTATTTATAAACAAAAGAAGTTTATCAGCTTCATATTTTGAAATTTCACTATCTTCGTAAAGTTTAGATACAGTTTTAGCACCCATTGGAAATCCACATAAAAACCCTGTTATAACAGCTGGAGATGATTTTTCTGAAATGTTGAAAAGCTTTGTTAAAAATTTGCCACATGTTTTTTGAATGGTTCCTAAAATATCTGTATTTAGTATAAATTCTGTAAAAAATATAAATGGAAAAAGAGATGGTATTATACTTGAAATAAAAATAGAAACACTCTTTTTTACGTTTTCAAAGTTATCTTTTGAAAATATTAGTAATATTGAAAGTGATATACAAAAAATAACAATATTTAATATATTTTTTAGTTTATAACTTTTATATATTTTCATAGTAACACCTAAAAAATAATATGATAAAGGAGATAGTATTATGCTAGTTTCAAATGAATGGAAAGATTATGAATTACTTGACATGGCAAAAGGACAAAAACTTGAAAAATGGGGTAAATATATATTAATAAGACCAGATCCACAAATTGTATGGGATAAAAAAACTAATCCAAAGTTATGGGAAAAGGCTGATGCAAAATACATAAGGAGTAATACAGGTGGAGGACATTGGGAAAAATATAGTAAAATTGATGAAAATTGGAGTATAAAATACAAAAATTTAGTCTTTAATCTAAAGCCAATGGGATTTAAACATACAGGTTTATTCCCAGAGCAGGCAGTAAATTGGGATTATATAATATCTAAAATATTACAAAGAACTAAGAAAAATCAAGAAGTAAAAGTTTTAAATCTTTTTGCATATACTGGTGGTGCTACAGTTGCTGCTCTTAGTGCAGGAGCATCTGTATGTCATGTTGATTCATCACAAGGAATGGTAAACTGGGCAAAGGAAAATGTATCTTCAAGTGGACTTAGAGAAAGACCTGTACGATTTTTAGTAGATGATGTTGTAAAATTTGTAAATAGAGAGATAAGAAGAAATAACAAATATGACATGATAATTATGGATCCACCATCATATGGTAGAGGAAAAAATGGTGAAGTATGGAGCATAGAAAAGGATATAAACAATTTGCTTTGTTTGTGTTCAAAAATTTTATCAGACAATCCTATTTCTGTTATTATAAACACATATACTGGAGGACTGTCAGGTACAATCATTGAAAATGTCGCAAAACTTGCTTTTAGTGAAAATAGCCCTAAGAAAATATTTCACAATGAAATTGGTTTAAGGCAAAAGAATTCAGAATTTGTTCTTCCATGTGGAATAACAACTATTTGTGAATTTTAATATAATCACAAAATACAGAAATGAAATACCACAAAATATGGAAATGAAATATCTCAATATATTGAAATATATGATTTCTTATTGTATACAATATTTAGTTTACTATATTATCGATGATAGATCCATCTCTTGCTGTAGCTGCTTTAGGAGTTTCTCCTAAAGTATTAATGTTAGATAAGGTACTGACATGGCATATACCACTTTAAATGGAGTTTTTGTTGTTCCCAATATAGGTTGTTTAAAAAATTAACGAGGTTAATAAATTTTGTATTGTAAATAAAAGTAAATTGTGGTAAAATATATTGTAGTTTAAGGAGGAATATTATGTTATCAGATCCAAATGTAAAAAAAATAGTACCTAAAGTAGGAAATAGATATCAAGCTGCACTTGCAATTGCAAAAAGAGCAAGGGATATTGAAAAAAGAAGAGTAATCGAAAATGATCCAGATATTACAGATGCTGTTGATATAGCTGGAAAAGAAATAGCAGAGGAAAAGGTTTTTGTAAAAATTAATGATAAATTTACTATAGAACCACATGAAGAACAACATTAAGAAAAAAGTTCTTCAAATAAAAAATAATTATTAAGTATAGTGGCTAAATAGCCACTATATTTGGTTATATTAAGGAAGGTGTTAATTTTGAAAAAATATTTTGGAACAGATGGAATAAGAAGAGTAGCAAATACAGGCCTTACACCTGAACTGGCATATAAAGTGGCAAAAGCTGGTGCATATGTTTTAGCAAAACATGCTTCTAATACGCCAACTATTTTAATTGGTAGAGATACAAGATTATCAGGAAATTTAATAGAAAGTGCTATGATTGCAGGATTTTTAAGTTATGGAGCAAATGTAAAAGTATTAGGAGTAATTCCTACACCTGCAGTTGCATATTTAACAAAAAAACTTGGCGCAGATGCTGGTGTTGTCATATCTGCTTCTCATAACTCTTTTGAATTTAATGGAATAAAATTTTTTAGTAACAAGGGAATGAAAATACCAGATAGTATTGAAGAAGAAATTGAAGAAATTATGGATTCAGAAAAACTAAATGATTTAAATGCTAGCGATGATAAAATTGGTATATCTGAAAACAAAGAAGAAATGATTTCTGATTATGAGGAATTTATAGTTCAAATTTTTGAAAATTCTATTAATGATAAATTACCAAGTGGATTTAAGGTTGTAATAGATACAGCAAATGGAGCAACATATAAAATAGCTGAAAAAATATTTACAAGACTTGGAATTGAATTTAAAATAATAAACAATAATCCAAATGGTATAAATATTAATAAAGATTGTGGCTCTACGCATCTTGAAATGTTAAAAGAATATGTTACATCTAATAAATATAATTTAGGTATTGCATACGATGGCGATGGAGATAGATGTTTAGCAGTAGATGAAAATGGAAATGAAATTAACGGAGATATTATGCTTGCAATCTTATCTAAATACTTAAAGGAAGAAAACGCTTTAAAAAAAGATACAGTTGTAGCAACTGTAATGAGTAATTTAGGTCTTGATATTTATTGTAAGAATAATAATCTAAATCTTGAAAAAACAAATGTAGGAGATAGATATGTCTTAGAAGAAATGTTAAATAAAGGATATACCTTAGGTGGTGAACAATCAGGGCACATTATATTCTTAGATTATAATCCTACAGGTGATGGAATTTTAACATCACTTATGCTTATTAGAAGTATGGTTAAATACAATAAAAAGGCTTCAGAACTTGCAAGTATTATAGATATCTATCCTCAAGTTTTAGTAAATGCTAAAGTAGCTTTAGATAAGAAATATTTATATAAAGAAGATAGTGAAATTACAAAAATGATACAAGAAGTAGAGGAAAAACTTAAAAATGAGGGAAGAGTACTTATTAGGCCATCAGGTACAGAACCTTTAGTTAGAGTAATGTTAGAAGGAAAAAATATAGATAAAATTACTCAGTATGCAAATGATATAGCACAAATTATTGAAAAGAAATCAAATTTATGATAAATACTAATTAATGAGATTTACATAGCATTCATACTTTAAAAGTATGGGTGCTTTTCTTGACACTAAAACTTATGTTTGGTATAATAATACTTAATTAAGAGGTGTAGTATGATAGTAAAGGTACTTATAAATACGTCAGTAAGTAAGTTAAATAAAGTGTATGATTATAAAGTCCCAGTTGAATTAGAAAGTAAAATTGAACTTGGTAAAAGAGTAGAAGTTAGTTTTGGAAGAAAGAAAGATTTAGAAGAAGCCATTATAGTAAAAGTTATAGAGGATGAAAAATATGTACCAAAATATAAACTAAAAGAGATTTCTTCTGTTATTGACGAAATTTCATATATCGATGAAAATAGACTTAAACTAGCAAAAAATATTGCTTATTTATACTTTTGTAATGTGTATGATGCTTTAAAACTTATGCTGCCACCAGGAACTGGTAGTAAAAAAAGCAGTAAAAAAATAGATGGAAAGAAAGAGACAGCTGTTAGACTTATAGTTGATGCAGAAAAGATAAATCAGGATATAGATGATGGAATTGTTTCCTCTGCAAAACATATACGATTACTTACTTTTTTAATGAGTAACGATTTTGTTTTGTTAAGCGATATAATAAACGGATTAGATATATCAAGAGCTATTGTTAATACTGTAGTTAAGAAAGGATATATTGAACTATATAAAGTCGAGAAAGAAATAGATTTATTAGATGAATTAAATGTTAAGAGAACTTATCCGATGAGCCCTACTCATGAACAAAAAAAAGCTATAGATATAATAAATGGTAAACTTTATGATGAAAAGTATGATGAATGTTTGTTATTTGGAGTTACAGGAAGTGGAAAGACAGAAGTTTATTTACAAGTAATAGAAACGGTATTATCACAAGGAAGAAAAGTAATTGTATTAGTACCTGAGATATCTCTTACTTATCAAACAGTTGAAAGATTCGTTTCTAGATTTGGAAATAATGTTGCTATATTACATAGTAGAATGACTATAGCTAAAAGAAAAGAAGAATATAAAAGAATAAAAGAGGGAAAAGTAGATATAGTTGTTGGTGCAAGGTCTGCAATTTTTGCACCTATTGATAATTTAGGTATGGTTATAATTGATGAAGAACATGATTCAAGCTATTACTCTGGTTCTACGCCAAAATATTCTACAAAAGAAATTGCAAGATATATTTGTAAAAATAACAATGCTCTTTTACTTCTTGGATCTGCAACTCCTGAGGTAACTACATTTTATAAAGCTAAAAGTGGAAATATATCACTATTAACACTTAAAAATAGAGCTGGAAATGCTAAACTTCCAAGCATAGAATTAATTGATATAAAAGAAGATAGGCTTCTTGGTAATACTTCAGTTTTACCTATAAAATTAAAAGAGGAAATTCTTCAAAACATAAAATTAGGTCAGCAAACAATGATTTTTTTAAATAGACGAGGATATACGTCATATCTTACATGCAAAGATTGTGGTAAAGTATTTAAATGTCCAAATTGTGATGTTGCAATGACGTATCATAAAAAGAGTAACCTTCTACTTTGCCATTATTGTTCACATGTGGAGAAAAACATAACTACTTGCTATAACTGTGGAAGTACTAATATATCATCAGGAACTATTGGTACACAAAAAATAGAAGAAGAGTTAAGAGAAATATATCCACAAATTTCAATTCTTAGAATGGATGCAGATACCACTGTATCAAGAAATGCACAACAAGATATTTTAGATAAATTTAAAAAGAATAATGTAAATGTTTTAGTTGGAACTCAAATGATAAGCAAGGGTCATGATATTTCAAATGTAACACTTGTGGGAATACTTGGTGTTGATAATATGCTTGCAATGAATGATTATATGGCTAGTGAAAAAGCATATTCAAATATTTCTCAAGTGGCCGGAAGAGCAGGACGTGGAGATTTATCTGGAAGAGTTATAATTCCAACATCAGATTTAAATAATTATATTTTAAATGCAGTTATAAAAGGAGATTATACTGAATTTTATGAAAAAGAAATAGAATATAGAAAAATGTTTAATTATCCACCATTTACAGATATTGTATTATTTGAACTTTCATCATCTAATTTTAATATTGTAAAATCAGAATCTGAAAGACTTTATAATATTTTAAATGACTCATTGGCAAAATATAAAGTTTTTAGTCCAAAATCACCTTTTGTAAGAAGAATAAATAATAAATATAGAATAAATGTACTTGTTAAAGCAAAACTAAATAAAGAGGTATATAGCCAAATATATGAGAAAATAAATATATTTAATAAAAATAAAAATAAACTATTGAATTTTGTTGTAACAAAAAATCCAACTAGTATATCTTAAATCAAATATATAATATTTTTAAAATTGTCTTGATAATTGTTTTTCTTTATTATAAAATATATATGTAAAAAAGAGAGGTATGATATATGAATTTAACTTTTTATGGGGCTGCTAAAACCGTTACAGGTTCATGTACAATGGTTGAAGTAGCAGGAAATAAATTTTTAATAGACTGTGGAATGTTTCAAGGAAAAATGACAGATCAAATGCTAAATTATGACGATTTTCCATTTGATGTAAATGATATTGATTTTATGATTTTGACTCATGCACATATTGATCATAGTGGTAGAATACCAAAGTTATATAAAGCGGGATATGCAAATCCAATATATGCTACACATGCAACAGTTGACTTATGTGGTATTATGCTTGCAGATAGTGGTCATATTCAAGAAAAAGAAATTGAGTGGGTTAATAAAAAAAGAAGAAGAGCTGGAAAAAAAGAAAATGAACCTATGTATACTGCACAAGATGGTATTGACTCAATGAAATTATTTAAAGGTGTCGATTATAATAAAAAAATAACAATTAATGAAAATATTTCTTTTACTTTAGTTGATGCAGGACATATGCTAGGATCTAGTATAGTACTTCTTGATTTAACAGAAAATGGTCAAACAAAAAGAGTGGTATTTACGGGAGATTTAGGTAATAAAAATATGCCTATTATTAAAGATCCTACATATATTGAAGGTGCTGATCATTTAATAATGGAATCTACGTATGGAAATAGATTACATGGAAAAATGGAAGATCAATCAGACAAATTTATAGATATTTTACTAAGAACTATTGAAAGAGGTGGTAATTTAATTATACCATCATTTGCAGTTGGTAGAACGCAGGAAATCTTGTATGAAATAAATAAATATGCTGCAAAAGAAGGATATGCTGAAAAATTAAAAAATATACCGGTTTATGTTGACAGCCCTCTTGCTGTTAATGCAACAAAAATATTTGAAGAAAATCCAGAATATTATGATGAAGAAGCTGTAAATTATTTAATGAAAGGTGATAATCCTATTGATTTTGAAAGCTTACATTTGGTAACTACCTCAGATGAATCTAAAGCCTTAAATGATGATCCAACACCTAAGGTAATTATTTCTGCAAGTGGTATGTGCGAAGTTGGAAGAATTAAGCATCATTTAAAACACAATTTATATAGACCAGAATGTACAGTTTTATTTGTAGGATATCAGGCAACAGGTACGTTAGGTGAAAAAATACAAACAGGTTCAAAAATTGTTAAAATTTTTGGGGAAGAAATTGCAGTAAAAGCTGAAATTGAATATTTAGACGCATTTTCAGGGCATGCAGATAGAGATGGACTATTAGAGTTTATTGACAAAATGAAAAACAAACCTCATAATATTTTTATAAACCATGGTGAAATAGTTTCACAACAAGTATTAAAAACATATATTACTGAAAAATTTAATATACCTGTAACCATCCCAAATTATGAAGATACATATACAATTGATGGCGAATTTGTTGGAACAAAACAATTAACATATAAATCAACAAGATTTGATATATTAGAAATGCTTTCATTCTTAAAGCAAGATGTTGATGATGTAAGTAATTTGGTTAAATCTGAAATTAAAACTACAGTTGATACCGATACCTTAAAAGACATTTATGAAAAATTAGATGAAGTAAAGAAAGCATTAGGAAATACAAGAGAAATAAACAGAAAATAATAATATAATGAATACTCCTTTTTTATATAACATATATTTTAATGTAAATATATATTATAAAAAAGGGGTTGTTTTGTTTGCTAATTAAAACTATTAATATTGATAAATCTAAAAGATTGTGGTTTATAATTATATGTGCACTTTTTGTCGCCTTTTTACTTATAGCAATTTCTTTTTTGGGTATATATAACGCAAATAATAATGGTAGCAATGAAATGAAAGATATTTTTGATATAAAAAACTATAATACAAAATATTCATTAACTATATTTAGCAATAAAACGAAGAATAGCTATGAAGTAGAAGAATGGTACTTGTATAATAATGAAGAAGAAAGGTATAGATTTGACTTTACAAATGACTTGCAAGATAAAATATCATATATTATATTAAATAATGAAGTAAGAATAAATAATACAAGGGAAATTAGTAAGTTTGATTTAAGAGAATATTCAACTTCAGATAGAAATATTTTTAGTTTTTCAACATTTATTTATTTGTACAATTATATACAAAGAGAAACTTCTTGTGGAAATATCGAATCAAAGATTGTAAATGATAAAACTCATTATTTAATAAAATTAAACGAAAATAAAATAAATGAAGTAGAAGAACTTAAATTTTTGTTAAAAGAAGGATTAAATTTATCTTCATTTGAAGCTGTTGTTGATAATAAGTCAAAAAAAGTAGAACAGTATGTAGTTTTAGATGAAAAAGAAAATGTAGTTATAAATGTAAATTACTTAAAATTTGATATATTAGATAAATTTGATGAGAAAATATTTGCAAATTTTGATAAATAGTGTATAATATATGAAAGTGAGGAATATATTTTGAAAGTAAAAAGAGGAGATATATTTTATGCTGATTTAAGTCCTGTTGTTGGTTCAGAGCAAGATGGGATTAGACCTGTATTGATTATTCAAAATGATATAGGAAACAAATACAGCCCAACTGTAATAGCTCTTGCTATAACAACTAAAAGTAAAAATAGGATTCCAACTCATATTCCAATCAAAGCAGGTAGCTGCGGATTAGAGAAAGATTCAATTATTCTTGTTGAACAAGTTAGAACTTTAGATAAGGTAAGGCTAAAAGAAAAAATAGGAAGTATTGATGAAATAACATTAGAAAAGGTTAAAGAGGCTCTTAAGTTAAGTTTTAACATTAGATGTGATTTTGATGATTTTTTTAGTGATTGGTAATATTTTTCTGTATTAGGAGTGAAAAAATATGGATAAAAATGATAATAAACATACAAAAATTTTTAAGACAAAATCTTTAAAGAAAAAGACGAAGAAGAATATCGAGGCTGGTAAAACACAAGTAGTTTCAACTAAAGATATTAATTCTAAAGCAAGTAGCAAGAATGCAAAAAAGAAAAGAAGAAAAAAAATAATAAAGATTTGTTTCTTTGTTTTCCTTGCTCTTTTTATTATTTGTGCAGGACTAGTTATAGGTGTTATAACTGGTGTAATTGACAAGACGGATAGTTTAAATCTTGAAGATTTGAAACTATACAAAGAAACTTCATCTGTATATGATAAAAATGGTAATCAAATAGGTGCTTTTTATGATTCAGAAAACAGAGTAACTGTTGAATATAAAGATATACCTCAGACTGTTGTTGATGCTGTTGTATCTATTGAAGACGAAAGATTTTTTAAACATCATGGTGTTGATTTAAAAAGAACCACAGGTGCGATATTTACATATATAACGCATGGTGGAAAATCAAGCTTTGGTGGAAGTACAATTACACAGCAATTGGTAAAAAATATAAAAAACGATAAAGAAGCAACATGGACAAGAAAGATTAGAGAATGGTATAGAGCTATAGCTCTAGAAAATAAACTTTCAAAAGAAGAAATTTTTGAAGCATACGTAAACCAAATATACATGGGAGATGGATGCTATGGATTTGAAGTGGCATCAAGAAATTATTTTGGAAAGCCTTTAAGTGAAGTAAATTTAGCTGAATCTGCAGTATTGGCTGCAATTATACAATCACCAGAGTCAACTAATCCATATAAGAGTGAAGAAGCTAAAAATAAGCTTTTAGAGAGAAAAAATTTAGTTTTAAAGCAGATGCTAAAACTTAAGAAAATTTCAGAAGACGAATATAATGAAGCTTTAAATTATGAAATTGTATTTAAGAAAGAAGATGATTCTGCAAAACAATCTTCAAATGGTGCACAGTATACATACTATGTTGAAGCTGTAAGAGAAGCTGTAATTAATGATTTGATGGAAACATTAGGAGTCGAAAGAGGTATTGCTATTACAAAGTTATATGGTAATGGTTATAAAATATATACACCTTTTGATCCAGATGTACAAAGTGCAATTGATGCTGCATATAACAATTCAAAATTATTCTATACTGATAGTAAAGGAGACTTTATGCAGTCTGCTATGGTTGTTATTGAACAATCTACAGGATGTGTACTTGGACTTATCGGAGGAGCGGATGAGAAGACTTCAGACCTTGTTGTAAATAGAGCTACGCAATTAACAAGACAACCAGGTTCATGTATGAAACCTTTAGGTGCATATGGACCGGCATTTGAACTTGGATTATCATCACCTGGAGCAGGTTTAGATGATTGCGAGCTTACAGAAGGAAATTGGCATCCAGGAAACTATTATGGTTATTTCAATGGCTATGTAACAGCAAGAAATGCAATTGCCAAATCTATGAATTTACCTGCGGCAAGAGCAAATTTAAAAGTTGATATAGATTATGCATATAACTTTGCGAAGAATGCCGGCCTTAAGAGTTTGGTAGCAAGTGATAAAGCTCCAGCAGCATTATCACTTGGTGGACTTACATATGGTGTTACTGTTATGGATATGGCAAATGCTTATGCTACTATTGCAAATGGTGGAGTATATATAGAGCCAAGACTATATACTAAAATTACAGACTCTAAAGACGAAGATGTAATTGTGAATAATATAAACTCTAAACGTGTTATGAAAGAATCAACAGCATTTATGCTTACAAGTTGTTTACAAGAAGTTGTAAAGACAGGAACAGCAGCTGGATATGTAAGACTTTCAAATATGGATGTTGCTGGTAAAACAGGTAATACCAATAATGACTATGATCAATGGTTCTGTGGATTTACTCCATATTATACAATTGCTTGTTGGAATGGATATGATAAAGTTGGCGGCAAAGCTGGACAAAAAGCAATTGGATATAGAAAGATAGGATCTTATCCTTACACTTCAGTTTCACTATTTAATAAAGTTGTAAATAGTATAAGCAAAGGTAAACAATCAAAACATTTTGAAGTTCCAAATTCTGTTACAAAAGTAGAACTTTGTAAAGTCTCTGGATTGGTTCCTACAGATGCTTGTAAAAATGATCCAAGGGGAAGTCAAGTTGGAAGTGATTATGTAGCAAAAGATTCAATACCAACTGAAACATGTAATATTCATAAAACAATAAAAATATGTAATGAAACTGGTAAAATTGCTACAGAATATTGCCCAAACACATCAGAAAAATCATTTATAACAAGAGACTATACACCAAATGTAAAACCAGCTGATTGGGCATACATGGCTCCTACAGAAAATTGTAATGTTCATACTTCAAAAAATTCATCATCAAGTAATGATGAAGAAGAATCAAATGGTATACATATTTATAAAAATACAAATACAAATAATAATAAAACTAGAACAAAGAAAAACTAGTGATAATATAAAATAGGAACAAGTATTATTATATATTTGCTCCTATTTTTTTACATATTTATACAAAACTGTTGAAAAAACTTTTTTATTTTGATAAAATAATAATGTTAATTTGTAATATTATAAAGCGGGGTTTTTAAATGAAAAAAGAAGTTAATAATGAAGAAAAAAAGAACAAAAAATCAAAAACGAAGAAAGCGTTAAAGTGGATAGCTTTTTTCCTTATATTCCAGATAATATATGTTCCAATTCTTTCAATTGTACTTATATATTATGGACCATTTACTAATACAAGAGATATGATAGTAACAACTGCAATGACAACTATGAGGCATCAATATTTTGCAACTTTATTTTTAAGTAAAGAAAAAATTGATGAAATATTAGCAAAGAATAGGCCACAAGAGAATATAGAAGATCAAAGCTTATCAGCAATAAACGTTGGATCTGGAATATCTGCTGAAGATATGAATGGAATTGAACTTAAAGACGTAAGTAATGATAGCTATACAGGTAAACTTTTAATTATAAATGATCCATCTCGTGTTAAACTTGTATCATCTCCAAGGCTTGGAACTTCAGGTGCTACTACATCTCAAATTGTTGCAGAAAACGATGCAGTTGCAGGAATGAACGCTGGAGGATTTCAGGATGATGCTTTGGGTACAGGTGGAAAGCCAGCTGGGCTTGTTATTGAAGATGGACAGCTTAGAACAACAAATACAGGTGCATCATATAGTTTAGTTGGAATGGATAAAGATAATAAAATGGTTGTTTCAAATTCAATGACATATTCTAAATGTCAGCAACTTAATTTAAGATGTGCAGTTTCCTTTGGACCAGTTATTATTATTAATGGAAATGCTACAATAAAAAGCGGAACAGGCGGTTGGGGTATGCAACCAAGAACTGCGATAGCTCAAAGAAAAGATGGAGCAATATTAATGTTGGTTATTGACGGAAGACAAAAAGGAAGTCTAGGAGCAACACTAAGGCAAGTTCAAGATATTCTTTTGGATAATGGAGCATATAATGCCTTTAATTTGGATGGTGGAGCTTCTACAACTATGGTATATAACGGAAATGTTGTAAATAGTCCAAGTGATATATTAGGTGAACGTTATGTTCCAAATGCTTTTATAGTAACAAAACCGAATAAAAAATAATTAGAAAGGAAGAATAACTTTGAAGGAAAGAAAAATAAAAGAAAAGAAAGTAAGAAAAAAAATAAATAAAAAGAAATTATTTATTAATTTAGCTATATACTGGGCAATTGGAACAATTGTAACAGTAGTTGCTCTTTATCTTGTCGAAAGATATGTTATTTCCTTATCAGGTGCAGATGTAAATGAAAACAAAAAAGAAAATAAGGAAAAAGGTGTAAAAACAATAAATATTTCTAAAAATGCTAAAGACATTCAGTATTCATATGATAATAAATATTATACATATTTATTTGATTCAAAAGTATATATAGGAAGCTTAGAGTCAGGGGAAATAATTGATACTATCGAGGAAAGTAATCCAATTTGTTATTTTGACTTGTTATATGACAAAAATTTAATTTTGTATTTTACAAAAACAAATAATGGAACTTCAGCCACACTTAAGTTAACTACTTATGATATTGGTACTAAGAGAAAAATAGAGTATAATACATTTACAGTTAAAAACTTTAGTAGAATAAAAAATATGGATATGTCGCCAGTAATAAATATGATTTATATTAATGTTGAGCAAAAAACAGGAAATTCAACTAATAATATAATTTATAAAATAAACTTGTTTAACACTATGTCTCAAATTAAATCAGGACTTATTGTAGATAGAATGATTATGTTACAGCAAACTGATAGAGTATATTATGAAGATTCAAACTCAAATATTTACTATTCTAATTCTAAACTTGGAATATTTAAAGAAAAAGTAAATATGATAGGAATAGATACAGAAGATATACTTTACTTCATATCTCAAGATAATAGTAAGGTATATAAAGTTAAGAATAATAAGATAACTGATACTATTGAACTTAAGGATAAAGACGTTAAATCTACCTACTATAACAATGAAAGAGTATTTGTTATTTATTCTGACTATGTTATTGAAGTATCATCTGATAAACCACTTGAAAGTATTGGAAAAATTCCAAATAATGTTTCTTTTGAAGCAATAAAATCTGATAAGATGTATGTTAGAGTTGATGATGATACAATTAAGCAAATTACACTTGATTTAAAAGATATAGAGTATGATAGTCAAGATATTGTAGATGGCCAAGAAAAAACTACTAATAATACAACAAACAATACAACTAACAATACTAAAAAAACAGAACAACCAAAAGAAGAGAAAAAAGTAGAAACTAATACAAAAACAGAAGATACAAATAAATCAACTTTACAACCAAATACAGAAAAACCAAGTACAGGAGGAGATAGTTAATGAATATATTTCATGCAATTATTTTAGGAGTTATACAGGGAATAGGAGAATTTCTTCCTATTTCCAGTTCAGCTCACTTAATATTAATTCCATACCTTTTTAATTGGAGTGAACATTCACTTTCATTTGATGTAGCACTACACTTTGGTACATTAATAGCAGTACTATTTGTTTACTTTAATGAGTGGTGGAAACTTTTTAAAGGAGCATATAATAAAATTGTTCATAAAAAAAATTCTTTTGAAAATAGGATGTTTTGGTATTTAGTAATTGCAACTATTCCTGGTGCTTTAATAGGTAAAATATTTGAAGAACCAATTGAAAATGTTCTAAGAACTAATTATGCTTTAATTGCAATTGCTCTTGGAGTTATGGGAATTCTTATTTATCTAGGAGACAAATGGGCTGCAAAAAAATATGATGGGAAAGAAACAGAATATAAGGATTTAACATTAAAGCAGACATTCTTAATTGGACTTTCTCAAGCTTTGGCAGTTATTCCAGGATTTTCACGTTCAGGAACTACTATTCTTACAGCAAGATTGCTTGGTGTATCAAGAAGTGCTGCAGCTAAATTTACATTTTTACTTTCTGTACCAATAATTTTTGGAGCCGCTGTACTTAAACTTCCAGATATGGTGTCTAATTTTAGCTATGAATTAATAGTAGGAATTGTAGTTTCGGCAATTGTGGGAGTATTAAGTATCAAATTTTTACTTAAATATATAAAAAATCATGATTTTGCAGTATTTGCATATTATAGAGTAATTATTGCAATCATTGTACTTGTAAAAGTATTTTTCTTTTAATTGAATTAAGATAGAAGACGTTACTATTATATAGTTAACGCCTTTTTTCTGTTTAAAAGCATAAAAATTGACATAAGACATAAATAATGTTATAATTAATCACAAATTTAACATGTATCTAAAATTAATATTGATGAGATTTTTTATGGATTATTTATTTTTTATTATTTATGTTTTGATTTTTTTAGCAATAAGTATATACTTTTGTTTATCCGTTAAATATTTTTCAATTAAATATAAAAAAGTTGAGATAAAAAAGAAAAGGAGAATTTGCAAATTTAAATTTTATTTATCATTATTATTGTTTTATTTGTTTTTAATTGCTACAACTTCATGTATAGTTATTAATGAAAATTGTACAATGATAATTATAATCACATTAAATTTTCTTGTTTGTTCATTAATTGATAAATCCGAAGTTTCAAAATTAAATAATGAAGCAGACAAATAACTGATTAGAGGAGTGACTATTATGTTATTTATATTGTATATTTGTTTTGGATTTGCATTTTTATCTTTGATTGTTTTAGGTATAATAAATATTCTAATATTGCCTAAGAAAAAAATTTTATCAAGAATATGTTTTGGTATAAGTGTTTTTGAAATATTTTTATCATTAATTACTTTCTTTACTGAATTTGTTACAAGTGGAAATTTTGATGTTGCGTTGATTGTTTTAATAATTCCGTTTGTATTGTCAGCTTCACTTTTTTATTTAAACATTAAATAGTTGATTAAAAAATTCCGTGTTTTTACACGGAATTTTTATTATTTTAGGAAAATATCTTTTATTTTTTTATAATTTAATATATAATAATTATAAAAAAGAGAGGTAGTTATATATGGAATATCAAGAACTTATAAAAAATATAAAAATACTTTTAGCAGATGATGATGAAGATTATTTGCTAATGACGGATAGCTTTCTAAAGCAATTAGGCTATAACGTTGAAACTGCTTCAGATGGTAAACAAGCAGTAGAAAAACTTATGTCAGGAAATTATCAAATTGCACTTCTAGACTACTTTATGCCAGGACTGAATGGAGAAGAAGTAATTACAGAAATAAGGAAACATAATAAAGAACTAATAATAATTCTACAAACTGGATTTTCAGGTCAAAAGCCACCAATTGAGACTATGCAAAAGTTAAATATCCAGAATTATTTTGATAAAACTGAGGGGATTGATAGGTTAAATTTAGAGTTAATTTCAGCTGTTAAAATTTTTAACCAACAAACGGAAATTGAACTGTCTAAATACAAAACAAAAACTATAGGTGAACTTATGAACAGTATAGCAGAAGAAATCAAATCGGATATGCTTTCTGTTGGAGCAGGTATAGAAGTAACTAATATGATGATTTCAAATGTAGATGAATTAAAAAATAAAGAAGAAATTCAAAAGCTAAAGAACTTTTATGAAAAAAATAAATATTCTTTAGAAAGAGTAGATAAAATCTTAGATGCGCTTATTGCTGAATCTACTGGTGAAGAAAAAATATTAAAATGTGATGATATAGTAGATTTAATTTCTTTAATTGTAAAAAATGATGCAAAAAAGAAAGAAATAAAATTCACTACACATACTGCTTTAAAATCATCTAATTATATTGCAGGAAGTATTAATCAGTCTATTTTTATAATTTCAGAAATCGTTAGAAAATTAATAAACAAGTCTAATAGTGGAGATAATATTGAATTTGTATTTACGGAAGATGAGTCAAATTGGCTTTTAAATCTAAACTCTGAAAATATTTTTAAAATTGATGAACTTGATGTTTTCATGATTAGAAGAGTTGTAAGTAGTATAAATGGCTTTAATATAGAATTTGAGAAAAATAAAATAAGTGTTCAAGTTAAAAAGACAATATAAAATTTATAAATACTAAATCTATAAATTTATTCGGGTTTAGTATTTTTTGTTATTTTTTCTTGAAGTATTTGGCTAAATATAGTATAATATGCGTAGTTAATGTTGGGGTTGTGTAGTAATAATTTGTGGATATATAATTGATGTATTTAGAAATTATTATTACATCCCCAGAGTAGGAGGAAAAATATGTATAAAAAATTTGAAACAGAGTTTGCAGGGAGAAGTTTAGTTGTAGAGACAGGGAAAATGGCATCTCAAGCTAATGGATCTTGTTTGGTAAGATATGGGGATACTGCAGTTTTAGTTAATGTAACTATGTCAAAAGAACCAAGAGATGGTATAGATTTTTTACCACTTTCTGTAGATTATGAAGAAAGACTTTATGCTGTAGGAAAAATTCCTGGAGGATATGTAAAAAGGGAAGGTAGACCAACAACAAAAGCAATTTTAGTATCAAGAGTAATTGACAGGCCACTAAGACCTTTATTTCCAAAGGATTATAGAAATGATACATCAATAAATGCTTTAACACTTGCGGTTGATCCAGATATTTTACCTGAAATACCAGCTGCTATTGGTGCATCTATTGCACTTAATATATCTGACATTCCATTTGATAAGTTAGTAGGTTCAATAAAAGTTGGAATTGTAGATGATAAAATTGTTTTAAATCCAAATTTAGAGCAAAGAGAAAAATCAACTTTAGATCTTACAGTTTCTGCTACAGAAGACAAAGTATGTATGATTGAAGCTGGTGCAAAAGAAGTTCCAGATGAAAAGATGTTAGAAGCTATTAAGGCTGGACATGAAGAAATAAAGAAACTTTGCAAATTCATACAAGAAATTAAAAGCGAAGTTGGAAAGAAAAAGGCAGAATATAAATCTTTTGCAGTTCCTGAAGAAATGGTTAAATTTGTTGATGAGCTTGCAACAGAAAAATTAAAAGAAGCAGTTCAAACAGATACTAAGAAACAAAGAGATGAAAATGTAACTAATGTAGATAATTTTGTCATAGATGAATATATAAAAAAATATGGCGAAGAAGAATATCAAAATAATAAATCTATGTTATCAGAAGCACTATATAAAGCTGAGAAAAAAGCAGTTAGAACATTGGTAAAAGAAGAAGGAAAAAGAGTAGATGGAAGAGCACATGATGAAATTAGACCTCTATCATGCGAAGTAGGTTTGTTTAATAGAGTTCATGGTAGTGCATTATTTAATAGAGGACTTACTCAAGTTCTATCACTTGTAACATTAGGAAGTGTTTCAGAAGAACAAACTTTTGATGGACTAGATGAAGAAGTTACAAAAAGATATATGCATCATTATAACATGCCATCATATAGTGTTGGAGAAGCAAGACCTGCAAGAGGACCTGGAAGACGTGAAATTGGACATGGTGCTTTAGCAGAACGTGCTCTAGAGCCTGTAATACCTTCAAAAGAAGAATTTCCATATGCAATTAGGGTTGTATCAGAAGTTTTAAGTTCAAATGGCTCAACTTCACAAGGCAGTATTTGTGCATCAACACTTGCACTTATGGATGCTGGAGTTCCAATTAAAGCTCCTGTTGCTGGAATTTCTACAGGATTATTTACTAACAATGGAGATACTTCAGATTATGTAATGGTAACTGATATTCAGGGAATAGAAGATTTCTTTGGTGATATGGACTTTAAAGTTGGTGGTACAAAAAAAGGTATTACGGCTATTCAAGTTGACATTAAAATTGATGGCCTTACATATGAAATAATAGAAGAAGCTTTTGCAAGAACTAAAAAAGCAAGAGAGTATATACTAGATGAAATTATGTTAAAAGAAATTGACAAACCAAGAACTCATTTATCAAAATATGCTCCTAAAATTGAAAGTATAAAAATTAATCCATCTAAAATCGGTGATGTAATTGGTGCTGGTGGAAAAACTATAAACAAAATAATTGAGGAAACTGGTGTTAAAATTGACATTGAGGATGATGGAACAGTTTTTGTTTCAGGAGTAGATGCAAAAATGCTTGATAAAGCAATAACTACAATAAAATCTCTTACAGAAGATGTTGAACTTGGTAAAGTGTATATGGGTAAAGTAACTAAGATTTTACAATTTGGAGCTTTAGTTGAAGTATTACCTGGTAAAGAAGGACTTTTACACATCTCTCAAATTTCAAATGAAAGAATAAAGAAAGTTGAAGATGTGTTAAAAGTTGGAGATGACATTCTTGTTAAAGTTACTGAAATCGGAAAAGATGATGGAAAATTTAGTTTAACTGCAAAAGATTTAATGAAAGTTTAGGTGTTTATATATGCAAGTATATGCTTTTGTTGGTAAGACAGGAACAGGAAAGAGTTATAACGCACAGCGTATTGCAAAAAAATATGGAATTAGATATATAATAGATGATGCCATATTAATTAGGGATAATAAAGTAATTGCAGGAAAATCTGCTAAAACAGAGGCTAGTAAAATAGCCTCTGTTAAGGCAGCTATATTTTTAGATGAATCTAGAAAAAAGCAAATGGCTGATTTTATAAAAAAAGAAAAAATTGATAAAATATTAATTCTTGGTACATCTGATAAAATGGTAAAAACAATTGCTGAAAATTTAGGGCTAGATGAAATATGTCACACAATATATATTGAAGAGGTAGCAACAAAGGAGCAAATAGAAGAAGCAAGAAGATCAAGAACTGAAGAAGGTAAGCATATTGTACCAGTTCCTACTTTTGAAATAAAAAAACAATTTTCGGGGTATTTTTTAGATTCTTTAAAAATATTTAATTTCTTCAATAAAAACGCTGATGATGAAGATGAAGATAACTATGAAAAGACGATTATTCGTCCAACATATAGTTATTTAGGTAATTTTGTTATTTCTGATACTGTAATTAATGATATAATAACATATAGCGTATCAAGAGTACCTGGTGTAAGTAAGGTAATGAGAGTAAATACAAATAAATTTATAGATGGTATGAAATTGGATATTGATATTGAAATTAAGTTTGGATATAATATTCCAAAACTTAGTTCTGAAATAAAGAACACAGTGATTTATTCGGTTGATAAAACTACAGGTATAAACTTATTTGGAATAAATATTAATGTAAAATCTATTAGTAAATAAACTATTTATATTTATTTTAGTTGAAAAAATAGATAATATGTAGTAAAATATGTAGCGAGGGTGATAGTAAATGGAAACTATGAAATTAACTGAAAAAAAGAAAAGCTCAAAGGGAGTTGTGATTGGACTTTTACTTTTTTTCATTATAGGTGGAACAATATTGTATTTTGGATTAAAAATGGAGGAAGAACCTGAAGTAGTTGGAACAAGTACAGATAACACTGAAACACAAAGTTTGGTTGATGTAGATAAAGCAAATAAAGATGAATTAACAAAGAAAAACCAGAGTATTGAATATAGTGTAACTGATAAGAGTATAAAAGATTCATCTAATGTAAAAATGAAAGCGAAAATGACTCTTCCTGTTATATCTATTGAAGGTGAAGAACTTTCAAGTATAAATAGTGAAATAAACAAGTATTATATAGATATGTTTAATAGTCTAAAAGAACAAATGGCTTCCGCTTCAAGTAAATATACATATACAGTAACTTACAATGTATATGAAAATATGATTGAAGAAAATAAAGTTATATCTATAACGATTTATGAAAGAATTGTTGATGATTCTGCAAAGAAAAATACTATGAATAAAATAAAAACATATAATATTGATGCTGCAACTAAGGAACAGATAACTCAATCAAATAATATTGCACAAATTTTATTTGGAAAAGATTACAAAACAATTATAAGGAACTCTATAAAAGATTATGTAGTTTCAAATAAGATGATGAAAGAGTCAGATTTCAATTATACATACACAGGAGTAAAACCTTTTTATATCAAAGAAGGAAAACTTCATTTAATATTTAATGAAGGAGAGCTTGTAGATAGTAAATATGGAGTATTAGATATTACTATAAATAATTAGGAGGAATATTAATGGTAGATTCAATGGAAAAAATAGTTAATCTATGTAAACAAAGAGGATATGTATATCCAGGTTCAGAAATATATGGTGGACTTGCAAATACATGGGATTATGGTCCATATGGAGCTGAACTTAAAAACAATATAAAAAAAGCATGGTGGAAAAAATTTATTCAAGAAAACAAAGATAGTTATGGAGTTGACGCTGCAATTCTTATGAATCCAAGAGTTTGGGAAGCTTCTGGACATGTAGGAAGTTTCTCTGATCCTTTAATTGATTGTAAAGAATGTAAAACAAGACATAGAGCGGATAAATTAATTGAATCATTTACTGATGAAATAAATCCTGATACTTTAAATGATAAAGAATTATATGACTACATCGTAGATCATAAAATACCATGTCCAAACTGTGGTAAGGTAAATTATACTCAGATAAGAGAATTCAACTTAATGTTTGAAACCAAAAGAGGAGTTGTAAAAGATCAAACTTCTATTGTTTATTTAAGACCAGAAACTGCTCAAGGTGAGTTTGTTAATTTCTTAAATGTAGCAAGGACATCAAGGAGCAAAATTCCATTTGGAATAGGTCAAATTGGTAAGGCATTTAGAAATGAGATTACACCTGGTAATTTTACATTTAGAACAATTGAATTTGAGCAAATGGAACATCAATGGTTCTGTAAAGAAGGAACAGATAGTAAATATTATGAAGAATATAAAGAAAAACAAATGAACTTTATAACTTCAATAGGAATAGATAAAGATCATCTTAGATTTAAAGATCATGAAAAATTAGCTCATTATGCTAAAGAAGCATGTGACATTCAATTTAAATACCCTCATGGATGGGATGAGTTATGTGGAACACACAATAGAACAAATTATGATTTATCAAGACATCAGGAATATAGTGGAAAGTCAATGGAATACTTAGATCCAGAAACTGGCGAAAAATTTATTCCATATGTTATTGAAGCATCTCTTGGATGTGATAGACTTACACTTGCTGTTCTATGTGATGCATATTCAGAAGAAAAGATAAATGATGATGAGACAAGAGTTGTATTAAAATTACATCCAGCTATTGCACCTGTAAAAATTGCAATTTTACCTCTTTCTAAAAAATTATCTGAAGGAGCAGAAGAAGTATATTCATTACTTTCTAAGAAATATAATTGTGATTATGATGTAGCAGGTTCAATAGGTAAAAGATATAGAAGACAGGATGAAGTTGGAACTCCTTATTGTATAACTTTTGATTTTGATTCTTTAGACGATAAATGTGTTACAATAAGAAATAGAGATACAATGGAACAAGAGAGAGTTAAAATTGAAGAACTTTTAAATTGGTTTGATGGAAAATTTGAAATATAAAGAGGTGATTTAAATGGAAAAAAGAAAGAATATTGTAAAATACACAGTTGTTGGTATTTTAATATTTTCAATGGTATTTTCAATGTTTGCTGTCCTTATATCAGCAATACAAAATGTATAGGTGGTGACCTTTATGTTCCATACAATTTGGCTTAGAATAATAGAGTTTATGTATTTATTAAAAGATGTTCTAGACCTTACTAGTCCATGGAGAGTTTTTGTACTTGTAATGGACCTTGCAATAGTTCTATTTATTGCATATTATATAATTAGAATTTTAAGGCAAACAAGAGCAAAACAAATAGTAAAAGGTATATTGATGCTTGTTTTCCTTGTTATAATTGCAAAAGTTTTTAATATGGTAATATTGAATTTTATCTTGACTAATTTCGTAACTTATGGGGTAATATTGCTAATAGTTGTATTTCAACCTGAAATACGAAACGTATTTGAAAAACTTGGGAGAAGTAAGCTAGTTGGAGTTTTTGATATGGATGATAACATCATGGTTAAACATTCAATATCTGAGATTGTAAAAGCAGTTGAAATAATGTCCCTAAAAAAAATAGGAGCTCTTATTGTAATAGAAAGAAATACTAAGGTATCAGAAGTTTTAAAAGAAGGTATAAACTTATCTGCAAAAGTATCATCAGAATTAATTCAAAATATTTTTATGCCACGCACGCCTCTTCATGATGGCGCAATTGTAATTGATAAGTCAGAAATACTTGCTGCAAAATGTATTTTACCACTTGCCTCTGAAGTTTCTGTTCCAAAAAATCTTGGAACAAGACATAGAGCAGCTGTAGGAATTACTGAAATATCTGATGCTCTTGTAATTGTTGTTTCAGAAGAAACAGGTATAATTTCTCTTGTTGAAAATGGAAAATTAAGAAGAGAACTTACAGGTGATACTTTAAAAGAATTACTACTAACAAAATTAGATAGAACAAAAACTGCTGTAAATATAAAAAATATTGTAAAGAAATAGGAAAAATTATTTAAGTTGTAATAATATAAAAATATGTTCATATATAATATGTATAAGTATTGGAGGAAATATGAACACTATTTTTATAGATTTTAAGAGTAAGGATTCCAAAGAGAAAAAAAGTATAAATAATATAAAAAAAATAGTTACTAATAAAATTTTTAAATATATTGTAAATGATGACATTTTAAATAATTCCTTATCAAAAATTACATATATAAGAATTGATAGAGAATATATAAATAATCAGTTACAAAAAGGAAAATATTCTATATATGATAAAATTTTAAAACTAAATATAAATAGAAAATACGGAAAAAACGATGTTGTACATCTGATTTTTGCAAACGAATTTGATGATTGTGAAGTAATTAAAGAATACATATTAAGACTTTTTAGATTAAATAATTTAACAGTGTATGAGGAACTTAATATAAAAAATAATCTAAAAAGAAAAGATGTAGTATATATGGATAAGTATATTAATGATAATAAAATTGACTTATGCAAATTAAAGATATTAATTATTATAAATGATTTAAGAGATTTTGATGAAAATAAATTACTTGAATATATCTCAAAATATAAATTTGTTGATGTTTTAAAAACAAAAAATATTAATAAATATGATAGTTCAAAATTGCAAAAGTTTATTAAAAATATAAATAATGAATATGGTACAACAATTGAATTAATTGGAAAAAGAAATATTCAAAAATATAACATTTACTTAATGTATAGTAAAATAGATCGAAATATTTTTATTCAGCAATATATTTTAAATGGTAAATCGTTATATTTAGATATGAATGATATAGATATGGATATAATGAGTGAAGAATATATATGCTATAAAAGATATGAACCAGAAATACTTACTATTTTAAATAGATTAGAAATCAATAGAAATAATTTTAGTAAAGTAAAGTTAGGTTTTCTTTTTAAATAATATATATTAAAAATGTATTATACTTGACACTTAGTGTATAATATATATGTTGTTTTAGGAGGAGATTAAATAATGGAAGAACGTGATATAGTACTTACAACAGAAGGGTACAATAAATTAGAGGAAGAATTAAAATATTTAAAAGGGCCAAAGAAAATGCAAGTTGCTGAAAGAATAAAAATTGCAAGGGAATTTGGTGATTTGTCTGAAAATTCAGAATATGATGATGCTAAAAATGAACAAGCTTTACTTGAAGCAAAAATTCAGGATATAGAAAATATGTTAAGAGTTGCTAAAGTTGTAGACGATGATGAGGTATCAACAAGAAAAGTTGGTATAGGAACTCAAGTTACAGTGCATGATTTTGAATTTGATGAAGATATAACTTATGGAATAGTTGGCGCAACAGAAGTAGATATGAAAAATAATAAAATATCTAATGAATCTCCTGTTGGTAAAGCTTTAATTGGTGCTAAAAAAGGCGATGAAGTTGATGTAGAAACTCCAGGTGGAGTTATAAAATACAAAATACTATCTATAAAAAGATTGTAAAATTTATTTTACATAATCAAATATTTCTAAAAAGGAGTGTAAAAATGGGAGATATTGTTGAATTAAAAAAAGTACGTGAGGAAAAGGAAGCAAAATTAAAAGAATATGGTTTTAATACTAGACCAGATAGCTTTAAATATACTCATTCATTAAAAGAAGTTATGGCTTTAGAACCAGGGACTAAAGATGTAAGTGTTGCTGGTCGTGTAATGTCAAAAAGAAAAATGGGAAAAATTAGTTTTATTGACTTAAGAGATGTAGAGGGACGTATTCAGCTTTGCATGAAAAGAGATGATCTAGGAGAAGAACTATACAAGAAAATTCATGAAACACTAGATGTAGGAGATTTTATTGGTGTTACAGGAGATATTTTTATAACTGGTTCAGGGGAAAAAACTGTACAAGTATATAAATATACATTTCTTGGAAAAGCATTAAGACCTCTTCCAGAAAAATTCCATGGAATAACAAATAGGGAAACATTATACAGAGAAAGACATCTTGATTTAATCATGAATGATGAAACTAAAAAAAGATTTCTTTTAAGATCTAAAGTTATAAAATTAATACGTGAATTCCTTGATAATAAAGGATTTATCGAAGTAGAAACGCCTGTTCTTCAAAATACAGCTTCAGGTGCAACTGCTAGACCATTTATAACACATCATAATACATATGATGCAGATGTTTTTTTAAGAATTTCTCCTGAACTTACTCTAAAAAAACTTATTATTGGTGGTTTTACAAATATATATGAAATTGCAAGAGACTTTAGAAATGAAGGTATTAGTGTAAATCATCTACAAGATTTTACAATGATAGAAGGGTATAGTGCATATTATAACTATAAGGATAATATGAAACTTACTTCTGATTTAATCAAGTATATAATTTCAAATATTAATAACGGAGATTTAAAAATCATGATAGGTGATACAGAGGTAGATTTTGGTAATGAATGGCCTGAAATTGGATTTAGAGACCTTATTTTAAAAGACTCAGGAATTGATATTGATAAATACCAAACTGCTTCAGAATTATTAGAGGAAATTAAGAAAAATAAGATTGATTTGGAAACACCAGATTTAGACAAGCTAGGTAGAGGAAACTTAATAGACCAGTTGTATAAAAAAGTAAGTAGACCTAAAATGATAAATCCAGTATTTGTTACAAAACACCCTGTTGATTTATCACCACTTGCAAGATCAAATGATGAAGACCCAACTGTTTCAGATAGATTCCAATTAGTTGTAAATGGACAAGAAATAATTAATGGCTATTCTGAACTTGTAGATTCAAAAGAACAAGATAAACGTTTAAGAGAACAAAGTGAGCTAAAAGCAAAAGGCGATGAAGAGGCAATGAGTAAGGATAACGAATATATCAAAGCAATGGAATATGGAATGCCTCCAATTTCTGGATGGGGACTTGGTATAGACAGATTTTTACAATTCTTAACTAACAGTTATAACATACGTGATGTTGTATTGTATCCTTTACTTAAGAAAAGAGAAAACGTAGAAGATGACGAAGAATAGAAGAAAATAGAAAAAATAAAATAAAATGCCCTAAAGGATTAGGTCCTCTAGGGCATTTTTCTTTTATTATATATGTACAATGTTTATTGCTTTTGGTAAAACTTTAATATGTAATTTATTTGTATAATAGATTTCTCCATCAACACTTATTGGGAATTTTTTTGTAGACACTATAGAAACTTCCTTTGCTTTAAAAATATTAACCTGTTTTAGGTTAGTGTGGTTACCTTTTTTATACTTTGGTAGTAATTTAATTTTACTAAATAAATCTGTAGAATCTATAATGCAACAATCTAAGAAGCCATCATTTACGTCAGCATTTGGACATGGCTTTATGCCTCCACCATAATATTTTCCATTTGCAATTGCAGCAAGCGTAAATTTACCTTTTAAAACTTTATCTTTGCTTCTTATTTTAAATTTGAAGTTCTTTGCAGAACTTAACGTATATAATATTGAAAGATTATACTTTGCTGAACCAGATATAAATGGAAAATTTCTAAATTTATCTACGTTTTTAGCTATCATTGCATCAAATCCCATATTTAAAATATTAATACAGTATTTGTCTTTTCCGTATGTTATTATATCAGTTGGTATAGCTTTTTTATTAATTGATTCATTTACAATTTTTCTCATACTCATATATTTTGAAATTGATCTTAAAAAATCATTTCCAGTTCCGCATGGAATAACCACTATTTCTGAATTACTACCCACAATACCAGAAGCTACTTCATTTAAGGTACCATCTCCACCTAACACATAGAACCTATAACAATCTTTTTTTGATAAATCATGAGCAATTTTAGTTAAGTGTTTAGGATATTCAGATAGAATAATTTCAGCATTTATATTATTTTTCTTTAAAAGATCTTGTACTCTTGAAGCATATATTTTTCCCTTCTTTTTTCCTGATACAGGGTTCGCAAGTATTATGTGTTTCATATATTTTTCCTCCATTAAAATATTATCACTAATATTAATAAAAAGCAAGAAAAATGAAGAATAAAAGAATATTTTGTATAATAGGAAAGTCATATTGAAATTACCATGCCAAAATTTTTATAGCATGGTAATAGAACATATGGAGTATGCTTTTTAAAAAATATACAAATTAACATATCATCTCTTTTTTGTCGAAAATTGCGATGAAAAGTATATAAAAATACATAACAAATGTTTGCTATAGAACAAATGTATGATATAATCATCTTGTAAAATGAAAGCGAGGTGATTAGATAAGTGAAACTAAGTTTTAAATATACGATAACAAAAATAGGAAATAAAAATCTTGATATAATAAAAGATTTACAGTGGCATGTGAAGAAAGTATGTAATATGCTATTATATGATATACGTGAAGGAAAAGAGAAAATAGATGTAAATAAAAATTTAAATATAATATCAAGTAAGATATATAAGGATTATCGAAAAAATAATTGGCATAGCAATTATTTACATTCACATATGTTACAAGAAGCAATAATAGGAGTTATAGGAAGTTATAAATCATATATAAGTTTATGTAATATATATAAAAAGAATAAAAATTCATTAAGAGGACAGCCTAGATTTCCAAGATTTAAGAAGGAAAACATAGTACAAGAAATAATATTTACAAAATATGCAATAAGAATAGAAGAAAATAAAATAAAGTTATCATTATCAAAAAGAATGCAGGAAAAATATGAAGTAAAAAGTTTAAATTTCTTAATACCAAGAAAATTAAGAAAGCTAGTAGATTTTTCTAGAGTAAAGATGATAAAGATAAAACAAGAAGTGAAAAATATAGAAATAAATGTAATATATGAGAGGGAAGAAAAAAAGGCAATAGAAGGAAATACAAATATAATGTCAATAGATTTAGGATTAAATAATATAGTAGGATGTACAAATAAAGATAATTCAAATAGTATATTAATATCAGGGAAAGAAGCCAAAAGTAAAAATAAATACATAAATGAGAAAATAAGAAAATTACAACAAATCGAGATGAAAATGAGAAAAACAAGTAAAAAATATAAAAATACGAAACAGATAAAAAAGTTATATGAGTATAGAAAAAACTATATGAATACATACATGCATAAAGTATCAAAAATTGTAATAGAATATGCAAAAGTAAATAAGTGCGGAGTAATTGTAATAGGAGATTTAAAAGATATAAAACAAGGGATGAATTATAACAAAAATTTTGTACAAATACCATTATATAAATTGGTACAAAAAATAGAATATAAAGCAAAATTAGAAGGAATAAAAGTAGAAAAAATAAGTGAGAAATATACATCAGGAGTAAGTGCATTAGATAGAGAAGATATTATAAAAGAAAATTATAATAAAAGGAGAAGAATAAGTAGAGGAATATTTGTAACAAATAGAGGAATAAAAATAAACGCAGATATAAACGGAAGTTTAAATATATTAAGAAAATATATAAAAAAAAGTAGTCCAAACCAAGAAATTGCGATGGATAATGGTCGAGAACAACGACCGTTAAAGAAAAGAGTGGCCTAGAGATAGGTGGAAACTTAAATACAACATCTTTAAAAATACCACAAACTACAAAAATAGTTAGTGGTGGAGTGATAAGTCACTTTTGTTCTACATACATATTTAATAGGTGATATTAATGTTTGGTTTATTTAAAAAAAGAAGAAAAAAACTTTCTATGAGAAGAAATAGCACATATACATGTACAAATGACTTAAATAATGTAAGAAATACATTAAGAGAAGGTGATGAAGGAGATGATGTTAAAAATTTACAAAATATGTTAATGGGTATTGTACACATATATCCTAAAATGCCTGTTATAACTTTAAATGGTATATATGATAGTCAAACTAGAAATGCAGTAAGATCATTTCAGAATATGATGGGAATAAGTGACACTGGTATAATGGATAAAAATACATATGAAAAATTAAAAGTTATATATGGAAAAAAAGACCAAATCAAGGCAATTGAAAGAATTGATTTTAGTAATAATGTAAGTAATAATAATTTAAATACGGGATCTGATTTATCATATAATGTACTTAAAGAGGGTAGTAAGGGAAGATATGTGTATAGGCTTCAGGAGTATTTAAGAAGAGTTTCTTTGGTAAATCAAAATATTCCTAATATAACTTTAGATGGAATTTTTGGAAGTGAAACTAAAAAAGCGGTTATGAGTTTTCAAAAAGAATATGGACTTGAAGTGACAGGAATTGTTGACGATGAAATGTGGGATAAATTATATAACGAATATATGAAATAATAATGTTCTGTTAAAAGTATTTAATATTGATTTAAATACTTTTTTCTTTTGCTATTTACAATGCTTAGAAAATAATATATAATAATTGACAAAAGGAAGTGAAAAAATGGCTTTAAATATTGTGTTAATTGAACCTGAAATTCCACAAAATACGGGAAATATAGCTAGGACATGTGCTGCACTTGGAGCAAAACTTCATTTAGTACATCCTCTTGGATTTGATATATCTCAAAAAGCGGTAAAAAGGGCAGGACTTGACTACTGGGACAAGTTGGAAATAGTTGAGTATGAAAATCTTGAAGATTTTAAGAATAAAGTTGATACTAATGATATATATTTACTTTCAACTAAAGCAAATAAAGTATATACTGATGTTAAATATACAGGAGATTCATATTTAGTATTTGGACCTGAAACTAGAGGAATTCCTGAGGACTATATTCTAGAAAAATTTGATAAAACTGTAAGAATACCTATGAGAAAGAAGATACGTTCGCTTAATTTATCAAATAGTGTTGCAATTGTTGCATATGAAGCTCAAAGACAAATAAATTATGAAGGACTTCAAGAAAAAAGTACTTATTTTGACGATTTATAATTTAATATTATTGACATAAAACAACAGGCGTGGTATACTTATACAAAAATATTCATTATTTATTTTTATATTAAAATGTAAGGAGGAGTCTGTTATGGGTAACAGAGTTGACAAGCATAATTATTATTTAGGTATTGCAGAAGAGGTGCTTTCTCGTGCAACTTGTCTTAGAAGAAATTATGGATGCGTCATAGTAAAAAATGACGAGATAATTTCTACTGGATATAATGGTGCACCAAGGGGAAGAGAAAACTGCATTGATCTTGGTTTTTGTGCAAGAGAAAAATTGAAAATAAAGTCAGGACAAAACTACGAACTGTGCAGAAGTGTACATGCTGAACAAAATGCAATTATTTCAGCTGCACGAAGAGATATAATCGGAGCAACGCTATATATGGTTGGTAAGGATGTCAAGACTGGACAAATACTTGAAAAAATTGATTCTTGCATTATGTGCAAAAGAGTGGTTATAAATGCAGGAATAAAATATGTTGTTGTAAAGGATGTACATTCTGATACGGGTTATAAAATAATGGATGTCAATGACTGGATTAAGTTTGATGAAGTCTTAGAAAATAACAAAAAAATACTTTTTAATAATTAAAAGAACAAGAAAAAACGTTCAAACTATTATAGTTTTGAACGTTTTTTATAAATGGTAGCGGCAACAGGAGTCGAACCTGTGACCTTTCGGGTATGAACCGAACGCTCTAGCCAACTAAGCTATGCCGCCATTATTAAAAGCCCTAACGACAATAATTATTATACACTATGTAATAATTATTGTCAATCTTTTTTGCACAAAAAAGTATTTTTTTAATTATATGTTCATATTATTTTATAGGGTGATATAAAAGTGATAGAAACATATCCTTTTAAATTAAAAGAATTACTATATAGCTATGAGGAAATGGAACCATACATAGATAGTAAAACAATGTATTTACATCATGATAAACATTTAAAAACATATGTAGATAATTTAAATAAAGCTCTAGCACCTTATCCTAGACTATATAATTGGTCACTTGAAAAGTTACTTAAAAGTTTAATGTTTTTACCAGAGGATATAAGAGAAAAAGTAAAAAATAATGGTGGCGGAGTATATAACCACAATTTATATTTTAGTGGACTAAAAAATAGTTTAAATACTAATATACCTATTGGAAAACTTGCTAAAAAGATCGACGAACAATATATTAACTTTGAAAATTTTTATAAATGTTTTAAAGAGGAAGCTTTAAAAGTATTTGGCTCTGGTTATGCATGGCTTGTAATGGATAAAAATAACAATTTAAATGTTATAGGAACAAAAAATCAAGATACAGTACTAGACTTAAATTTATGTCCAATTTTATTAATTGATGTATGGGAACATGCATATTATTTAAAATATAACAATCGCAGGGATGAATATATAGATAACTATAAAAAAATTATTAACTTTGATAAAGCAGAAGAAAGGTATCTTAAATGCTTAGAAAAATAGGCTTAGTTTTTATGACTAAGCCTATTTTGACATTCAGGGCATATTCCCTTTAATTCTAAAAAGTGACCAGTAATTGTGTATCCAGTTGTTTCTTTTACCTTTTTTGAAATTAAGTCTATAGGACAGTTTTCGATAGAAGTTATTTTGTGACAAATGTAGCAAACTAAATTATGAGTGTGGCTTTTATTATTAAGTTTGTAATACATTTTACCATCATCAAATATAAACTTAGTAAGTATTTTTTTATCTGATAAGAAATTTAAATTTCTATATATTGTTGCAATATTTATTTCTTTATTTAACATAGTATAAACATCTTCTGCACATAGTGGAGTAGAGGTATAGTTCAATACATTTAATATTTTAATTCTATTTTTAGTTCTTTTAAAATCCATATTACATCATCATTCCTATAATTTCTATAATTATACCAACTGATACTCCAAGTAAATACACTAGTCCTAATATCTTTAAATTTTCTTTTATATTTTTATTTTCTTTAAATAATATAACCATACCAAGTCCAGATCCACTGCTTAGTCCTGCTATTATAGAGGCAAAAGAAATATTATTTGATAAGAATAATTCTGTAAGTAGTACTGATGAAGCACAATTTGGTATAAGTCCAATAAGTCCAGCAACCAATGGTTGAAAAATACTGCCTGACATTAATAATTTTGATAACATTTCTTCACCAATATAATGAATAAGTATATTTAAAATAAATGCAAAGATTAGAATAAATAGAAATACATTTATGGTATGTTTTATTGAGGATTTAAGAATTCCTGAATGATTACAATCGCAATTTGAACACATAGAATGAATATGTTCTTGCGTTTCTTTTTTTTCTTCAATTGGAGTATGTTTTTTTCTAAATATTAAATCTATTATAAATCCAATAACAATTCCTATAATTAATTTTAGTCCTATAACTTTGAGTAATAAAGGCATACAATCAGGATGAGATAAAAGTACAGGAATTGCTTCGTCTGAAGTAGTTAGAAATACAGCTACAAGTGTACCTAATGTAATTACTCTACTTGCATATAATGTAGCAGCAGTAACAGAAAAACCACATTGGGGAAATGTTCCCAAAAATCCACCTATAACTGGTCCAAATTTTCCTGAACGTTTAAGTGCATTTTCAATTTTTTTTGAAGATTTATGCTCTATAAATTCTATAATTAAGTATGATAAAAATAAAAATGGCAACATTTTTATAGAATCAACTAATGTATCTAAAATAATATCCTTCATTAATTTCACCTCGTCTAAATGCAAATTATTTGCATTTAGAATTATACTATTTTTATAAACTTATGTCAAGGAAAATAAAATATATTTGCAATTTTCAACAAATTATGTTAAAATAAAAATATAGAGAGGAGGCTTTTTTATGAATATTGTAAGAATTGGTACGAAAAACAAAGAATCAAAATTATATATCTTTGTTATTATAGCTGTAATATTTGTAGGAATATTTTTGATTTTAAGTCCAGTTTTTAATATTAAAAAACTTTTCTTAGCTAAAAAAGAAAAGAATATGCAAACAGAGCCTTCTTATGAGTCATTAAAAAATACGGAAATTGTTTTTAAATCTAAGTATTCTAGCCCTGTAAGCGTGGGGAATATTAAGGTAAATAATGACAATAGTATGATAGTAAGCGCAGATCCAGGAATGAATGTAAAAAGTATAGGAGATGGCTTAATATATAAAACAGGTAGAGATAATGTATATGGTAATTATATAGAAATAGGATATTCAGGTTTAAAGAAAGATGAAATTTATGCTTTTTACGCTGGGGTTGAAAAGCCAATAAATGGTGACGTTATTCCGGTGCAAGAAGGCCAAAAGTTAGGTGAAGTTGGATCTAATGGCAAATTCTATTTTGAAATTAGAGATAAAGATCATCATAGGATTAGTCCTTATGAATATATTAATTTACCAATTTATGAAAATAATTAAAAAATAACAAACCAGTATTTTACTGGTTTGTTATTTCAAAGTGTGTTAGGCATGACTTTACTTTATTTTGATAAGTCTAAAATGTGGGCATTGACTAGCAAGGAACAAGAAGAAATACTAGGAAACGATTGGCCGATAGAATTTAGAAAGTAGAGGTACAAACAATAGAAAAATACTATGAACAATTAAACAAAAAATGCAAAGAGGTTGCCAATGAGGCTATCAAAGATAATAGCATATTAAGTGATAATATGCTAAAAAGAGAGGAAAAAGAATTCTTACTTTCAGGTTGGAATGCTTTTTTAATAGGATTAATTTCTGATCAATCTGTGAAGGCGGAAATAGCTTGGAGATTACCTTATTACCTTTCAAAAAGATTAGGACATTTTGACTTTTGTAAAATTGCAGAAGAAGAAACAGTTGAATCTTTAGAAACTATCATAAAAGAAAAGCCTGCATTACATCGTTATCCAAGAAAAATAGCTGAATATATTTTCTTTGCAGTTAATAAAATTGTCAAGGAATATAATTCAAATGTTGAAAATATCTGGAAAAATGATTTGAATGCAGAACAAGTGGTTGTAAAATTGGAAGAATTTAAAGGAATCAGCCATAAGAAAGCAGCACTTGGAACTTTGTTACTTGTTCGTGACTTTGGTGTAGCTCTTGAAAATTTGTATTGCATTGATATTGCTTATGATGTCCATGTTAGGAGAATTTTTTTAAGAATGGGGCTTACTGATAAGGATAATGTCAAAGATGTTACAGCCAGTGCAAGAAAAATCTGCAACGAATTTCCAGGTTCACTAACTCTTCCTTTTTGGGTTACAGGCAGAGAATATTGTAGACCAACAAATCCAAAATGTGACGAATGTTATTTTAATCAATTTTGTATGAAAAAAATAGAACTGGGAAAAGATTTATAATGTTTTATGGAGAGACTAGATATAAAATATATTTAGTCTCTTTTTTATTTAAAAAAATACCGAAAACATAATGTTTTCGGTTTAAATAATGGTTGCGGGGGCAAGACTCGAACTTGCGACCTCAGGGTTATGAGCCCTACGAGCTGCCAACTGCTCTACCCCGCGATTCACTATTAATAGTATATTATAATTAATAAAAAATGTCAATGTTTTTTTATTAATTTGTTAAATTTTTTAATATTAACTTGCACATGGTATTTCTTTAATATATAATATATTTGGTGAAATTATGAAACTAGAAGGAAAAGTATCAACAATTATATTTAAAAATGATAGTAATTCATGGACAGTTATGCTACTTAAAAATAAATCTGGATATATGACTGCTGTAGGTCAAACTGAAAATCTAGAAGTTGGTGATGAAATCGAACTTGAGGGGGAGATGTCTTCCCATAAAGTCTATGGTGAACAGTTCAAATTTACAACATATAAAAAAGTTTTACCAAAAACTGACTCAGCTTTAATTCAATATATAGCTGACAATGTTAAAGGTGTAGGAAAAAAGAAAGCTAAAAGTATTATTGATATGTTTGGTGAAGATACTATTAATACTATAAGATTTAAATCTATAGAGCTTTTAAAAGTAAAAGGATTAAATGAAGAAAATGTTGAAGCATTAAATGTTTTCTTTAATGAGGAATATGAAAGATGGAATGTGATTAATTTTTTAACTGATTTTGGTATTTCGGTTGTAATGGCAAGTAAGATTTATCAAGATCTTGGAAAAGATACTATTGATATAGTAAAGCAAAATCCATATAGTTTGTTAATGTTTGTTAAAACCTTAGATTTTAAACAAGTAGATAAAATAGGAGAAAAATTAGGTGTACTACCTGAATCAGAATCAAGAATAGATACGGGTATAATATATTCACTTAATAATGCCACAGAATTTGGGCATACATGCCTTAAGGAAGATGCATTGATTTCATATGCTGCAAAAATTTTAAATGTTTCTGAGTCATGTATTCAAAATGGAATAATTAGGTTAGAATTACATGAAAAATTATATAGACAAACCATAAACGATGAGGAATATATATATAGAAAAAGCTTCTTTTTAGCAGAAGAAAATATTGCTGATTTTATAGTAAAAAAAAGTAGATCAAAATCAACTAAAAAAGATAATTATGCTCAATATATTGATGAAGTAAGTAAAGAGGATAAAATAGAACTATCTGATGAGCAAAAAGAGGCAATCCTTAATTCACTTGTAAATGATGTTACTGTAATTACTGGTGGACCAGGTACAGGAAAAACTACTATTATAAAGTGTATAATACAGATTTTAGAAAAGTTAGATATAAAATATGTTCTTTGTGCACCAACAGGAAGAGCAGCTAAGAGAATAACTGAAACGACTAAAAGAGAAGCAAGAACAATTCATAGACTTCTTGAAATCACTAAACTTGATAATGAAGATATTGATATGTTATATAATCTTGAAGTAAAAACTATTGAGGAGGAATTTGTAATAGTTGATGAGGCATCTATGCTTGATACAATAATGATGAATAATTTAATAAAGGCTTTGGGGAAAAAGACTAAAATAATTTTTGTAGGAGATGTTGATCAACTACCTTCAGTAGGTCCAGGAAATGTTTTAAAAGATATAATAACATCAGGAGTTGTAAATACTGTATACCTAAAGCAAATATATAGACAAAGTGCTAAAAGTGATATTATTTTAAATGCACATAGAGTAAATGAAGGAAAATATCCTGAATTTAAGAATAAAGATACTGATATGTATTTTATAAAAACAAACAGTGTAGAAGATACTTTATCAGAAATATCATCACTTGTTTCATATAGATTAGAATCATTTGCAACATTTGATAAGCTAAAGGATTTGCAAATTTTAACACCTATGAAAAAAACAACTCTTGGCACCATTGAATTAAATAATATGTTACAAGAGTTACTAAATCCTAAATCTATATCTAAAGAGGAGAGAAAAGTTGGAGATAGAATATATAGAGTTGGAGATAAAGTAATGCAAATCCAGAATAATTATGACAAAAGATTTGACGTTAAGGGTGAAGCTAAGCAAAATATTGAAGGTGTATATAATGGAGATATTGGATATATACAAAAAATAGATAATGTAAATAAAGAACTTACAGTATTGTTTGATGATGTAAGAGAAATATCCTATGATTTTGATGAGCTTGATGAGCTTGAACTTGCTTATGCAACTACAATACACAAGAGTCAAGGCAGTGAATTTGATTATGTAGTTTTACCTCTATATACAGGCTATCCAAAGCTATTTACAAGAAATCTTTTATATACAGCCATGACAAGAGCAAAAAAAATGCTAGTAATAGTTGGAAGTAAAAAAATGATAGAATATATGGTTGATAATATTGATTCTAAAAATAGAATGACAGGACTTAAAGATAAGATAGAAAACAAATGTAGCAAGTCAATTTGACTTGCTGCATTTGTTATACCAATATTATTGAAATAATATTGAAAGATTCCGAGCTATTAGCATCATTTATGTTTACAATTTTACTTTTGTTTTTTTCATAGTACAGACCTCTGGAAAGTTCGATAAATTTGTCGATACTTAAGTAATCACTGTTAACAGTAGATACATAAAAAATAACATTTAAATGGTTGTTTCGAATTTTAAGTACCTTAACATTTGGAGGAAAAGTGACAATACTTTGCGTTTCAAGAGATAATTCCTTTAACTTTTCATATGTCTTGTAATCAATAAAAAAATTGTTATTCCTAAAAGAAAGAATGACATTAGCAATTTTTGATGCAATTCTTTCAGTGTCAAGATCTGAATTTATTTCAATTTTCATTTCCGGTAATATATTCATATTAAGGCCACCTTTTATACAAAATTATGTCAATATTATAACATATATTTTACATAATGTCAAAGAGAAGAGCAAAATTATAATATATTATCTTTAATTATTGATAAATTATTCAATTTATGCTAAAATAACCGTATATAAGAGGTGAGAATTTTGAATGAACTAATAGATGCAATTTGTGATTATGTAAGAAAACCATATACTGATTATGCAATAATGCTAAATGGTAAATGGGGGAGCGGTAAAACATATTTCTGGAATAATAATTTAAGAGATAAGATAGAAAAGATAAGTAATGAGGGTAAGAAGTATAAAACAATATACATTTCCCTTTATGGTGTAAATAGCTTGGAAGAAATAAGTAAAAAACTTTTTATAGAAACAAATCCGATGCTTAGTAAGACTTTAAAAAAATTTGTAGATAATAAAAAGGGAAATTCTATTCCCGAGTATGTAAAAACTGGACTCGATATGGCAAACTTATTTGGAAGTATGAATTTTAATTCTGATAAGGTTGATTTCTCTAAATTGTTTACAGTCGATGATAAAGTATTATGTTTTGATGACCTAGAAAGGGCTAACATTGATGTTATTGATATTTTAGGATATATAAATAATTTCGTTGAACATGATGGTATTAAAACTATAATAATTTGTAATGAGGAAGAGCTTGCAATTAAGTTCAAAAATGATAATATTGATTTTAAAAAATGGATTGCAACATACGTTTTAGATAAACAAGGAAGAATTGACAAAAAACCAATAACAGATATAACAAAATTTACGGAAGATGATAGTTATAGAGACTTGCTTGATAAAGAGGTTTCATTTCTCTTTGAAAAATCAAATGAATACCAAAGGATTAAGGAGAAGCTTATTGGCGAAACATTTGAGTTTGTCCCTGAATACAAATATGTATTAACATCTATGATTAATAAATATACTTACAATTATGGTTTGTATGAATTTTATAAAAAAAATTATGCATCAATTGAAAATACATTTTTAAAAACAGATAGTAGAAACTTAAGAATATTAAAACATGCATTAAATGATTTTGAAAAAATATATAATAATGTATTAAAAGATTATCCAGATGTCCCATATGATTTACTTAAAGTTATGCTTAAATTTACTATTGCAATATCGTATGAGATAAAAACTAATGCTAAATTTATTAATATTGAAGATAATGATGAATATGTATCTATAATCTTTACATCTCAAATTTTAAATGATACAAAGCAAATGTATTTAAGAGAGTTTGACAGCAAGTATTTTGTGAATACAAACGTAAAATATAGATTTTTTAAATTTATTGAAATGTATATAAGGACAAGAATATTAGATGAAAAACTATATAAAAAAAATATGGATGAAGCAATCGAAAGTGTAACAAAAACCAAAGATGTTAAAGATAAACAATATCAAAGACTTTTAAATGGCGACTATTGGAAATTATCTGATTTTGATTTTGATTTCTTATGGAAAAAAGGAATTAATGAAGTAAAATTTGGAAAAGTTGAATTTAAGGAATATGTAAGATTATTTTCAGTATATAAATATTTAATTAATATGAATTTAATTGATTATCCAATAGATGATTTAAAACAAAATTTTGTCGTTGGTATGGAAATATCTGCAATTGATCACATAAATGATGTTGATATGTTAAAATCCCTTTCTGAAAATAGTATTGAATTTGTAATAAATGATGCAGATATAAAAGAAATAAAAAAAGAATACGAGAAAATAAAGCAAAAAACAATTGAACAAGTAGCTGCAAATAAAGCAAGTAGTTTGTTTAAGAATTTACCAAATAACTTGCCTAAGTTCTTTAAACAATTTACAGAAGAATATAGAGAAATACCAGTATTTTCAAGATATGATATGAATGATTTGTATAAAAAATTATGCGATACTCCAAATTATGATTTAAATAATTTTGTAAATATTTTAAAGGTAAGGTATGAAAAGAAAAAGAAAATGTTAAAGAGTGACTCAAGAAATCTAAAAAAACTTTCAGCTATTATTAGAGATAATGAAAATGATAATAATGGTTCAAAAATATTAAAAACTGCACTTTTAAAAAATATTGCGGACTCTATTGATAATTTATTAAAATAAAAAACAAATAGCGTTGACACTAACACGTAAAGAGTATATAATACATATTAAGTTGTATTGTATACTCTTTATGTATCTAAAAACAAATTTCTGTAAAAAATTTCCTATGACATATTATTAATTTTAATATAAAATTATAGTAGGAGAATTTTAAATATTAAAATTAAAAAGTATAAATGCAATTTAATAACAGATAATAATATTATTAAATTACAACCTAGGAGGTTAAAATGAAAGCTACAGGAATTGTTAGAAAAATTGATGATTTGGGTAGAATTGTCATTCCAAAAGAGATCAGAAAAAATTTACGTATAAGGGAAGGAGATCCTTTAGAAATCTTTATTGAAAAAGATGGAGAAATTATTTTAAGAAAGCACGCAACTATGGGAGATATGCTTGAAATTGCGACTCAATATGCTGAGACTTTAAGTAGGACAACTGACTTTGCTACATGTATAAGTGATACAGAAACAATTATTACCGTATCAGGTGCCCCTAAGAAAGACTATATAGCAAAGGAGATAAGTGAACACGTTTTAAATGTTATGGAAGATAGAGCTATATGGTCAACAAAAGATGATAGAATTATGCCATTAATAATTGGAGATAGTATTTTAAAGTATAGATCACAAATTATAGCTCCAATTATTTGTGACGGGGATGCAATAGGTTCTGTTATAATGTTTTCAACTGATTATAATAAACCAATAACAAAAGTGGAATATAAACTTGCTCAAAATGCGGCTAATTTTTTGGCTAAACAAATGGAAGCTTAATTTTGCTGTTTGAGGTAGAGCGCTGAAGTTACTTTTGTTCTATTATAAATTTAAAATTAATAACTAAATATTACTTTTTCTATTGATAATTAAATGCTTTTAATGTATAATTTATATAGTATGTTAGTTTAGAGCATACTTTTTGAGGTAAAATTATATAAAGCTTTGATATTATGTACTAATATTTATTTATATATAGTTTTGAACATTGAAAAAAGAATATTGAAGGAGGAAAAAGATGTTATTTACAGTTTTAATACCTGTAATTGCGTTTGTAGTTGCTGCAGTTATCTTTTTCTATATTGGTATTGCCTATAGGAAAAAAATTGCAGAGTCTACAGTAAATTCAGCTGAAGAACAAGCAAAAAGAATTATTGAAGATAGCAAAAAAGATGCAGAAAGAACAAAAAAAGAAGTAATTTTGCAAGCTAAAGATGAAATGATGAAACAAAAAGATGAGTTTGAAAAAGACGCACGTTACAGAAAAAGAGAGTTACAAGATATTGAAAATAGAATTAATCAAAGACAAGATCTAGTTGACAAGAGAGCAGCTTTGATTGAAGAAAAAGAAAACAATATCATTAGAAAAAGTGATGAATTACAAAAAAAAGAAAAAGACTTAGAAAAAGCAAAAGAAAGAGAATTAGAAGAACTTAGTAAGATTTCTAAAATGACGGTTGAACAAGCAAAATCTGAGATGATGGAAAAATTGCATGATGATATGAAGCAGGAGATGGCTGCATATATTCGTTCAGAACAAGACAAAGCTAAAGAAACATTAGATAAAAAAGCAAAGCAACTTTTGGTTGGAGCAATTCAAAAATGTGCTACTGATCATACTTCTGAGGCAACAGTTACAACTGTTTCACTTCCTAACGATGAACTTAAAGGTAGAATTATAGGAAGGGAAGGACGAAATATAAAAACAATTGAAACTTTAACAGGTATTGATCTTATTATTGATGATACTCCAGATGTAATTGTTTTATCAAGTTTTGATCCAATTAGACGTGAAGTTGCAAGAATTGCACTTGAAAGATTAATTGCTGATGGTAGAATTCATCCAGGAAAAATAGAAGAGATGATTGAAAAAGCAAAATCAGAAGTTGAAGCAACAATAAAAGAAGAAGGTGAAAGAGCACTTTTCGAAACAGGTGTAATTAACGTTCATCCTGATCTAGTTAAACTTCTTGGTAAATTAAAATACAGAACAAGTTATGGACAAAATGTTTTAAATCATTCAATAGAGGTAGCTAATATTGCTGGTACACTTGCTGTTGAACTTGGAATTGATCCTACAATTGCCAAAAGAGCAGGATTATTTCACGATATAGGAAAATCTTTCGATCATGATGTTGAAGGTACACATGTAAGTCTTGGAATCGACTTATTGAAAAAATATCATGAAAAAGAAGAAGTTATATGGGGAATGGAAGCGCACCACGGTGATACAGATCCAAAAACAATTGAAGCTGTACTTGTTCAAATTGGAGATATTGTGTCTGCTTCAAGACCAGGTGCAAGACGTGAAACGGTAAGTACATATATTAAAAGATTACAAAAACTTGAGGAAATATGTAATTCATATAAAGGTGTAGATAAATCATATGCAATTCAGGCTGGCCGTGAAGTAAGATTAATTGTTAAGCCAGAAGAAATTGATGATGCATCTATGATTATTATTGCAAGAGATGTAGCTAAACAAATTGAAAAAGAAATGGTTTATCCAGGTCAAATTAAAGTTAATGTAATTCGAGAAAGTAGAGCTATTGATATAGCAAAATAACCTAATAGTATAATAGTCAGATATTAAATTATCTGACTATTTTTTTGACAAATTTTACATAATATGATATAATTTTTTCGAGTTTAAATTTTGTTTTAATCAAATTTGAGAGGAGAATAATAAATGAACAAAATTTTGTCAACCATTTCAATTGATGATGAAGCTTTAAATCCATTACGGGATTATTTCTTTAATAACTATAGAGGAGAAAAATTTGAAATTATATTAAAAGGAGAATTTTATATTGAATATAAATTATGTGATAAGGTTCAAAAATTTTATGTAAAACAAGAAGAAAGTTTAACAAAAATTTCTTTAGCAACAGATAATATATCAAATGGAATTATATTAATGATACACAATAACCAATTTTCCTATGATAATGAAAATAATTGCTATATAGCTAACACTTCAATATGGTTTAAAAGAGAAATATACAATGAAGTATTATGTCATGAATATGAAAAGATGCTTACAGACATATTTTCATATATTGTAGTGTTTTTTAAATATGAAAATAAAAGTATACCTTGTGTTACAAAAAATATAGTGAAATCGAAGAAAAAGAATAAGAAAATTGCTAAATTTTTTACAATTGAAAGAGAGGTTGTAGATAAAAAAAATCGTTTAAGTTTTATTGATAATTTTCATACTGAAAATTTTTCAAATTACCCTGAACTAAAATCTTCAATTAAATACGTAAGAGAATTAGAAACTCTTATGAAAAGTGAGGAAAAATCATTTAATGAAGCAATATATATACCTTTTAATGATTTTAAATTTTCATTTGATAATAACATATCTGAAGTGTTTTGCCATGTAAATGAAAAACAAAAAAGTTTGGAGTGTGTTATAATAAAAACTGGAATAAAGCTATTTGCATTAAGCATTAGTCTTGAAAAAAATCCAAATCAAGAATTTAGGATTTATACATTTGATTCTTTTTATAATTTACAAAATGAAGATCATTTTTTGCCAATTACATTAGCACAGAATATAATTCATTTGATGATTATAAATTTTTTCTATTTTACACATTATAAGGTTATAACTGGTAAAGTAGAAAGGACTTCTAAAGATATTGTTATAAAAAGCAATACTAAGTGTAGAAAGAATGCAAACAATGCTAATATAGAAGGTTCAAAAAATATCTATTTAAACAAAGTAAGAAAGATATATAATATTTCAAAGGCTATTGAGTACAACTCACCTAAAAGAAAAAAGCCAGAGTATAGGAAATTTTCTTGGCAGGTAAGGGGACATATGAGGCACTTATCCTCAGGAAAAGTTGTATATATTCCACCACATGAATGTAGTAGAAAGAAGAAAAATGAAAATAGAGAAGATTTAAGTATATCATCAAAAAAATACATTATTAAAATATAGCAAACTTTAAGCCATCACACATTTGTGTGATGGCTTTTCCTTATTTTACCAAAATGTAGTATAAAAAATATATAATTAGAAATAATAATTTTAGGTGATGTTATGAAAATAGGAATTCCATTAGGTCTTAGTATATATGAATATCCTGTTCTTTTTGTAAATTTTTTTAAGTATCTTAACATTGAAGTGGTATTTAGTGAAAAAACAAATCCAGCTATATTAAGTAATGGAGTTAAATACTCACTTAGTGAATCATGTCTTGCAAGTAAAATATTTATAGGACACGTTGCTAATTTGGTAGATAGAATGAAAAATGAAAAAATAGATTATATTTTTATACCCAGACTTTGTACATTTGAAAATAATCAAACAACTTGTGTTAAATTATTTGCTCTTTATGATATATGCAATAATTTATTTGGCTCAAATTTTTTAACATTAAATATAGATTATGAAAAAAATAGTACAGAATTAAATGCATTTTTAAAACTTGGAAAAAAAATAAATAAAAAAGTTCCAGAGTGTATACACGCATATTTAATGGCAAGAAAGGATCAAAAATTATATGATAAGAAAAAACTAGATGAACAGTTAGAAGAAATAAATAAACAAGACTCTAAAAAGAGAGTAATTTTAGTTGCTCATCCATATATTGCTTATGATAATATATTAGGTAAAAAAATTACAAAATTATTGGAAAGGCAAAATGTAAACGTTATATTTGCAAATATTAATGAATTTTCAATGCAAAATCCTAAATTTTTTAAATTAATAAAAAATAAGAAATATGAGTATAAAAATATATCTGAAACGATATTTTGGAAATCAAGTAAAAATTTGCTTAATGGAATATGTTCAAATTTGAATAATATTGATGGAATTGTTTATCTTTCAGTTTTTCCTTGTGGTACAGACTCTCTTGTTAATGAACTTGCAATGAGAAAAATAAAAGATGTTCCATATATAAATATAGTATTAGATGAACAGGATGCAGATGCAGGGCTACAAACAAGAATTGAAAGTTTTGTAGATATCTTAAATATGAAAGAAAGGGATGAAAAAGTGATTGGATAATTTAACTAATAAAAAATTTAAGTATATTGTCAGCTTTCCACATATAGGTAACTATTACGTACCCATATATAACTGGCTGTCAAATATAATTGATAAAAATAATACAAGAATAATGATTCCCAAAAAAATGTCAAAATCAACAATTGAATATGGAGCATATCATAGTCCAGATTTTATCTGCCTTCCTTTTAAATATAATGTTGGTAATTTTATAGAGTCATTAGAAAATGGTGCCAACGTACTTGTACAGGCTGGGGGAGGATGTAAATATGGATATTATTCGGAGCTTCAAAAGCAAATATTAGAAGATCTTGGATATCAATTTGATTATATAACACTTGTAGATATGGGAAAAATAAAACCATTTAGAGTATATAATAAGTTTAAGAAAATAAATCCAAAACTTTCATTTTTAAAATTTATATATAGATTTTGTGTTGCTGCAGCAATTGCATATTATTTGGATAAATTTGAAGATTATATGAGAAAAAATTTAGCATATGAATTAAAAAAAGGAGAATTTAATTTACTTCACCAAAAATTTTTAATTAAATTAAAAAAGGTGAAAAATTTTAGAGAATTACTAAAAACAAAAAATATATATTTAAATAAACTAAAATCAGTAAAAGTTATATCGAAAGATGAAAGAAATAAAAAAATAAAAATTGGTATAATTGGTGAACTTTTTACATCTATGGAACAATTTTCCTCGGAAAATATAGAAAGAAAATTAAATGATTTAGGTGCGGCTACAAAAAGATATACTACAATAACATATTTAATGGTTAAAAAGCCTTTTGAGATGAAAAAACTCATTAAAAATTCGAGTAAATATATAAAGTATGAACTGGGGGCTGATGGTACAACAAGTGTAGCACATGCTATTGAACTTGCTAAAAATGGGTATGATGGTATTATACATATAAAGCCATTTGGATGTACACCTGAAGAAAATGCTGTTCCTATTCTTCAAAAAGTAAGCAGAGATTATAACATTCCAATTATGTATTTGACTTTTGATACACAAAATAGTGATACTGGTGTAAATACAAGATTGGAGGCATTTTATGATATGCTTTCTATGAAAAGAGAAAATTTAGAGCAAAGAAATAATAATATTAAGGGGGTATTAAATGAACAATAAATATTACATAGGAATAGATATAGGTTCTATATCCACTAAAGGAGTTGTAATTGACTTAGATAATAACATAGTTGCAAGTGAGTATTTATGGACTGAGGGCAGTCCAATTGAAGCTACTAAAAAAATTATAGAAAGTTTAAAAAATAGTTTAGATAGTAAAAATATAGATCCTGATATTTATGGTATTGGCACAACGGGATCTGCCAGAAATTTAATTGGAACAATATTAAATGCAAATTTGGTAAAGAATGAAATTACAGCACATGCTATTGGAACGTTATCACGATATCCTGATGTAAAAACAATACTTGAAATAGGTGGACAGGATTCTAAAATTATTATAATTAGGAATGGTGTTGTAGTTGATTATGCAATGAATACATTATGTGCAGCAGGTACAGGAGCCTTTTTATCATCACAAGCAAAGAGACTTGGTGTACAAATTGAAGATTTAGGCGATATAGCATTAAAGTCAAAAAATCCTTCTAAAATAGCTGCAAGGTGTACAGTCTTTGCTGAATCAGATCTCGTACATAAAGCACAAATTGGGCATAGTAAAGAGGATATAGTAGCTGGAATTTGTGAGGCTGTTGTAAACAACTATTTAAATAACTTGGCAAAAGGAAAAAAGATTGAAGATAAAGTAATTTTTCAAGGTGGAGTAAGTAAAAATGTGGGTGTAGTTGAAGCTTTTAAAAAGACGTTAAACAAGGAAGTTTATGTTGATAAAGATTCACATCTTATGGGTGCATTAGGAATAGCAATTTTATCTAAAAAGGCTAATAAGAGTAAAACAAAACTTGATTTTAATTTTGATTTAAAAGATATCTCCTTTAAAACTATAGGCAGAGAATGCAATGGGTGTTCAAATAATTGTGAAATTGTTGATGTATATAAAGATAATGAGATAATAGACAGTATGGGAAATAGATGTCAGAAAGGAAGTAAAGCATAATTTTATATTGACTTTTATCCCTAAACATGTTATTATGTTTATAGTTCAATACATAATTATTTGCTAATTTGCAAATGTATTTATTTTTAATTTATACTTATTGGGAGGACTTTAAATGAAAAAAATTAAAAAAATTCATCATTTTATTGATATTAATATGGGAAAGCTTATTTTATTTACCGCTGTAATATTCTTTATATCAATTCTAGCTGTTGATCTTTCTACTGATTTGATCATTGATCATGATAGTGAAAAAATATACAATCGGATAGAGAGCATAGTTGAAAAAAATAAAGAAGAGATAATCGCACTTTCAAAATATGATAGAAGCGAAATTCAGGCAGGGGATGATATAACAATAATAGTAAAGCAACAAAATATTACAGTTTATGATACAATATATTCGCAGCATTATATTGTAGATAATAATTCATTAAAAAAAGAAGGAGAGTCGATGTACTTATCAATTTATGCAATTTCATGCTGCTTCGCTATATTTTTGGCTATACCATTTTTTAGTTCGGTATTTTTATATTTCATTATTTATTTTATAACTTTAATTATCATAAAAATTTCAGAAAGAATTAAATTATATAGATTAACTAGATGATTTTAAATAAAATCTAAGAAAAAATCTAAGAAAAAATATAAGTAATATTATTTACTTATATTTTTTTTGATGATATAATATACATGGAGAGAGGGTATATATATGAAAGCTTTAGTTACAGGTGCCTCATCTGGTATAGGGTATGAAATATCAAAATATTTAGCTAAAAGGGGCTATGATATAATAGTAGTAGCAAGAAATAGACAAGCATTAGAAAATTTAAAAAAAGAAATAAAAACGAATGTTCAGATTGTTTGTATGGATTTATCTGTTGTAGATAATTGTGTAAAGTTATATGAAAATTTCAAAGATGAAAATATTGATGTTTTAATAAATAATGCAGGCTTTGGAATGTATGGCAATTTTGATATTTTAGATATGAATAAAGAAATTGAAATGATTAATGTAAACATACTTGCATGTGATATTTTGACTAAATTATTTTTAAAAGATATGAAAAAAAGAGATTCAGGATATATTTTAAATGTTGGTTCTATTGCAGGTTTCATGCCAGGACCACTTATGAGTTCATATTATGCATCAAAATCATATGTAGTAAAATTGACGCAAGCTATAAGAAAAGAACTAAAGAAAAGTAAATCAGGAGTATCTGTTAGTGTTCTATGTCCTGGACCTGTAAATACAAATTTCAATAATACTGCAGGTGTAAAGTTTGCTGTAAGACCATTATCAAGTGAATATGTTGCAAAATATGCTGTGGATATGTTATTTAAGAAAAAACTTGTTATTGTACCAGGATTTACAATAAAGCTTGCTAGATTTTTTAGTAAATTTACACCGGATAATATTTTAGCTGAAATAACATATTATATCCAAACAAAGAAAGATAAATAGAAGTAATAAAGGAGAGAAGAATGAATTTTTTAATTATTGGAGATGTCGTAGGAAAAAGTGGAGTGGAAAAATTACAAAAAGAGCTTCCAAATTTAATTAAAAAAAATAACATAGATTTTTGCATTGTAAACGGCGAAAACTCTGCTAACGGAAAAGGACTTAGGAAGCAAGAATATGATAAAATAAAAGCTTGTGGTGCAGATGTTATTACAATGGGAAATCATGTTTATTATAGAAAAGAGATGGCAAGTGAATATATAAACTTTAAAGACTTATTAATTCCTGCTAATATAACAAATTTAAATGGTAATAATAATGTTGTAAAAGAAAAAAATGATAAAAAAATTGGGGTAATTAATTTGATTGGTAAAGCTGAAATGGGTGACATATTAGAAAAAAATACTAGCGATCCTTTTAAATGTATCTTATCTCAAATAGAAGAAGTAAAAAGGGCTGGAGCAGATTATATTTTCATTGATTTTCATGCCGAAGCAACTGCAGAAAAAATAGCTATGGGATATTTTCTTGATGGTAAAGTTACCTGTGTTTTTGGTACACATACACACGTTGCTACAGCAGATGAAACGATTTTATCAAATGGCACTGCGTATATAACAGATATTGGTATGACAGGCCCTAAAGATAGTGTTATCGGTCTAAAAAAAGAAGTTGCCTTAAAAAGATTTGTTGAAGGAGCTTATGCAAAATATGAGTGTAGTCAAAATGAAGCATTTTTAAACGGACTTATTGTAACAACAGATGACTTAACACATATGCCTGTAAGCATAGATAGAATTAATATGTAACTTAAATTTAAACATTTCATATAATAATATATAGCCAGAAATAGGTGATATAAATGAAATGTTTTTTTCTTTTTCTAAAGAACTTATATTTAGATGCAAAAAATATTAAAGATAAAGATCCAGCTGCAAGATCATTAATTTCTATTATTTTACTATATCCTGGATTTCGTGCTATAGTTGATCATAGAATAGCACATTTTTTATACCAGCATAAATTTTTTTTCCTTGCAAGATTTGTTTCTCAAAGATCAAGATTTAAAACTGGTATTGAAATTCATCCGGGAGCTAAAATAGGAAATAGGTTATTTATGGATCATGGAATGGGAATTGTAATAGGTGAGACAGCGGTTATAGGGGATAATTGTACAATTTATCATGGAGTAACATTAGGGGGAACGGGAAAAGATAAAGCTAAAAGACATCCAACATTAAAAGACAATGTTATGGTTGGATGTGGAAGCAAAGTACTGGGCAATATAACAATTGGTGACAATGTGAAAATTGGTGCTAATTCAGTTGTATTGCATAATATTAAAGAAAATTGTACTGCTGTTGGAATACCTGCCAAAATAATATAAAAAGTGTGACAGAATTAACTGTCACACTCTACATTACAAACTCATATTATTATAAATATAATTTTGTATTTCCATAAAATTATGGGGTTCATATGTTTTTTTTCTTAAAATATAATATGAATCATCTTTTACATATATACCGGATGATATTGATATTCGTATATTTGAATTATATTTTTTCATGAAATTTATTTCCTTAATCCATTGCTTTGAATATTTAATTGTATAATAAGTATTTGATTTTTCATCGCCAAATGTTAGCAGAATTAGTTTTTCTTTTGGAAATAAAAAAATGTTTTTTTCCTTTTTAAATAATCTGCGATTTGTTATAGTTGTCCATAAATATAATATAAAAGATATTATACAAATTGTGGAGAATAGACAAATAAGTATATTTGAAAATTCAAATACAATTGAACATATGAGCAGTGTAAGAGTACATAATGTCAAAGATAATAAAAATTTGCTAAAATGTTTCATAAAGACACTCCTAAATATAAAATTTTATATATAAATGTGTATATATAATATATTTAAATTATAAATCTTAATTATTAAGATGTCAATAGGTAAATATAAAATTACACTACATAAATATAAAATTGCACTCCATATTAATGAAAATATGAAGTGCAAGAATTATTTCGAAACTTGTCTTAAACAATTTTTACAGATGTTTTTTCCTTTAAATGTTATAATATCATTGGCTTCACCGCAAAATACACAAGCAGGAAGATATTTTTTTAGTATAACAGAATCACCACTTGTATATATTTCAAGTGAATCTTTTACTTCAATTCCAAGACTTTTTCTAAGTTCAGATGGTAGAACTATTCTTCCAAGTTCATCAACTTTTCTAACAATTCCTGTAGACTTCATTTTAACCTCCTATTCAATTCATTTTTTAATGATGATAAGTTTCATTATTTAAAATTTTAAATGCCCTAAAAATTTGTTCTAGTAAAAATAACCTAATTAATTGATGTGGGAATGTAAGCTTTGAAAAACACACCTTATAATTGGACATTTGTATAAGCTTGCTTGACATTCCTAAGCTTCCACCAATTAAAAATACTATTGTTGAGTATCCATTTAAAGCTATATTTTGAATTTTATCTGAAAAATCAGGCGATGTTAGTTCATTTCCAGATAAATCTAAAGCTATAATGTATGGTTTGTTTAATTTCTCTAATTTATTTATTATTTTGTTACTTTCTTTTTCTTTAATATTTTCCATATCCATACTAGATAGGGAAGATGGAATTTTTTCATCTTCAACATCAATAATTTCAAGTTTTGCATATTTTGAAATTCTTTTTTGATATTCATTTATAAGACTCAAAAGATTTTTATCTTTAATTTTACCAACACACATTATTTTAATATTTATCATATATTATATACCTCACAAGAAAGAGTTTTCGAAGCAATATTTAAATTAACGTTTGAAAGAGGAATATCATTTTTAATAAGCTCATCTTCTAATGTGTTAATCAAAATATCTGGATTATTATTATTTTGGCTAAGATGAGCAAATAAAAAGTTATCTTTACCTATGTTAGCAAGTCTTGCAACGGTCATAGCAGCATCATCGTTAGATAAATGGCCAGTTAAACTTTTTATTCTATGTTTTAGTGGATAAGGATATTTACCAAAATCAAGCATAGTTTTATCATAATTTGCTTCAAGTACAATATAATTTGCAAGTTTTAAATATTCAAATACTTCATCTGAAACATATCCCAGATCTGTAGCGTAAGTTAAACTCTCATTGCCAGTTATAATGTTATAACCACATGGACATACAGCGTCGTGTGATGTTTCAAAAGGTGTAATTTCTATATCTTTTATTTTAAAAGGTTGTCCATAATTTACTGAGTATATATCTGCTGGTATATTTTTATCATTTAGCATGTCTTTTAAATATTGGGCAGTTTTTCCGCAAGCATATATAGGAATATTATTTTTCCTACAAAGAAGAGATAAACCTTTAATATGATCAACATGTTCATGAGTTATTAAAACAGCAGATATATCCATTAAACTTTTATCAATTTGTTTTAAGCCCTCATTAATTGCTTTGTATGAGACACCCACGTCTAATAGTATATTTGTTTTTTCAGTTCCAATATGGAACATATTTCCAGAACTAGAGCTATAAAGAGGATGAATATTAAGCATTATTTTCACCTTGCATAGAATTATCATCTATAAGCTTAATATCTGCACCAAGATTATTAAATTTCATTGCAATATTTTCATATCCTCTTAAAATATGTTCAATATTATATACTTCTGTTGTACCTTCTGCAATTAGACCAGCAATTATCATTGCTGCACCAGCTCTTAAATCATGAGCCTGAACAGGAGCACTATATAGTTTTTCAACACCTTTTACAATTGCTGTTGAACCATGTGCAGAAATATCAGCTCCCATTTTTGCAAGTTCATCTGTATATTGAAATCTTGAACTCCAAATGCTTTCTACAATAATACCTGTTCCATCACAAACTGTAAGCAAAATACACATTTGTGGTTGCATATCAGTTGGAAAACCAGGGTATGGCATTGTTTTTACACTAAATGCTTTTGGAGTTTTATCCATTTTTACTCTTACAGATGTAGAATGTTCTTCAACAGTTGCGCCAGCTTCAATTAATTTTGAAGTAATTGGTTCTAAATGTTTTGGAATACAGTTTTTTATTAAAACATCACCTTTTGTAACTGCAGCAGCAACCATGAATGTACCAGCTTCAATTTGATCAGGAATAATAGAGTAGCTAGATTTTTGTTGTAGACTATCAACTCCTGTAACTTTTATTGTATCAGTTCCTGCACCTTTTATATTTGCTCCCATAGAATTTAAGAAGTTTGCAAGATCAACAACATGTGGTTCTTTTGCACAATTTTCAATAGTTGTACTACCACTTGCAAGTGTTGCCGCAAGTATTGCATTCATTGTAGCTCCAACACTTACAACATCTAAAAATATGTTATTTCCTTTAAGTCTTTCTTTTCTATTTGCATAAACATTACCACTTTTTACTTCAACAGTTGCACCAAGGCTTTCAAATGCTTTGATATGTTGATCTATAGGTCTTGCTCCTAAATTACATCCACCAGGTAAGCTGATTTGTACATTATCAAATCTTCCAAGTAATGCACCAAGTAAATAATATGAAGCTCTAAATTTACTTGTTAATTCATAAGACGCTATAGCAGAGGATACGTTTGAATTATCTATTATTACTTCATTATCTGAAATATGTTCAATTTTAGAGCCCAAAGACTCTAATATCTCATAATACGCTCTTATATCACTTATATTCGGAACGTTTTCAAGGTGACATTTTCCCTTTACAAGTAAGGTAGCTGGAATAATGGCTACAGCAGCATTTTTTGCACCAGAAATTGTCACTTCACCTTTTAATTTACAAGGACCTTTTACAACAAATTTTCTCATATATACTCTTCCCCCTGAATAACCTTATAATATAATATTGTTAACTATCAAAAAGTATAACATAGTTTTTGCAAAAAAACAATATTTCGACAAAAATATCTATCATCTTTTAAAAAGACTTTTTATATTGCAACATAAATTGTTACAGCAACCAGTAATATTAGTTAATTCATTTTCAACGCACATAAGCTTTGAAAAGAAAATTAAATCTTTTCCCGTTATATAGTGTGAGTTGTTTATATGTAATTTACCAGGATAACAGCATAAAAATTTATTCAGCATTTGTTTTGGAATAAAATTGTTATAATATATGTTTTTCATACTTCACCTCCTTTATATATTGTATGTTATATATATTGTTTAGTTTATTCGTACTACTATTATGATATAATTTAAATATCTATATATCATGTATATAAATTTGAGTATTGGAATATTTTTTACAAATATTACTCAAAGTCTTGTTTTTTATAAAAATATATGCTAAAATATATTAGTAAATTTAATTACTTGATATATAGGAAGGTGAATAGATATGAAAAAAGATATACAACCAAATTATGAAAAAACACAAATTAAATGTGTTTGTGGTAACGTTATAGAAGTAGGATCTACAAAAAAAGATATGAAAGTAGATACTTGCAGTAAATGTCATCCATTTTTCACTGGTCAAAAGCAAGCTATGTCTAGTCAAGGAAGAGCTGCTAAATTCATGGAAAAATATGGAAAAAAAGCTTAATTTAAAGATTAGATAGGGTGCTTTTGGGTACCCTTTTATTTTTTGGAGAAATTATATGAAGAAAAGAAAAGAAAAAGTTGGAGGAATGGCCTTATTTAATGGCTTAATGTTAAGAAATAAAAAAAGAGAAGCTGTAGGTAGAGTAGATAATAACAATAATGTTTATGTGGAAATTAATGAACGTCAAAATAACATTGACGAAGATAGATTTACAATATATGATGTACCTATAATACGTGGAATAATAAGTATGAAAAATATGATTGCATCATCAGTACCATATGTACTTAAATCTTCTCAGGAAATATTAGAAAAAAATTCAAATGAAAAAGTTGAGATTGATAAGTTTGAAGTAGTAAGTGCGTATATAATATCAATTACTCTTATTCTTGTTTTAGTTGCTGCAATACCGAATTTTATATCAAAATTCCTTTCAGTAAATATACGTAATATATCGCAGGCAATTATGCAAACGTGTGCCTTTGTTATATATTTATTACTTCTTGCAAAAATTGACTCTCTAAAAACTTTATTTGAGTATCACGGAGCTGAGCATAAAGTAGCTAATGCATATGAAAAATTAGAAAAAAAGAATATAACTGTAGAAAATGTAAAAAAATATTCAAGGTTTCATGCAAGATGTGGTGGAAACTTTGTCGTTTATTTATTTATTTTAATAATTGCAATAACTATGATTATTCCATCAAACAATCTAATATTTAAAACTATTATACAAGTAGCTCTATTACCGTTTTTGGCAGGCTTTTCTTATGAATTAATAATGTATACAGAATATTTACCAAACTTCTTAAAATTTCTTGCTTATCCTGCAATGTCTATTCAATTCATAACTACAAGAGAACCAAGTGATGACAAAATTCAACTTGCAATATATACGTTATTTGGGTGTATTAATGGAAATAAAGAAATAACAATTAATACATTTATAAAAAACTATTTATCATATAATAAAAAAATAAAAAAAGTTTTTGAAATTAAAGATGCAATATTAATATTTTCTTCAATAAAAGATATAAATTCTAATGAAATATTTACTAATATGGATAGTATAACATTAAATTATAACGAACAAATAAAGGCAAATATAATGTTAAATAAATTGTATAAAGATAATTTACCCATTGCATATGTTATAGGTTATACAAATTTTTATAAAGAAAAATACTTTGTAAACTCAAATGTTTTAATTCCAAGAGTTGATAGTGAAATATTAGTAGAAAAAGCAATATCGTATATAGATAATGAAAAATGTAATACAATGCTTGATATGTGTACAGGAAGTGGTTGCCTTGGAATATCAATTGCAAAAAATTCTGATATAAAGCACGTTGATTTGATAGATATTTCTGCAGAAGCCCTTTTAGTTACATCTAAAAATATAAAAGAAAATGGGGTAGAGGATAAGTGCAATATAATAAATTCTGATCTATTTTCTAAATTAAAGGATTCAAATATAAAATATGATATGATAGTATCGAATCCACCATATATTAATTCTGATGTAGTTTTAACACTTGATGAAAGTGTAAAAAAGGAACCAGTACTGGCTTTAGATGGCGGAAAAGATGGAATGAATTTTTACAGAAAAATATTAAAAGATGCAAGAGAGTATTTAAACGATAAAGGAATAATCATATTTGAAATAGGATACGATCAGCTAAATAAAATACAATTAGAGATAAAAAAATATAAAGAATATAGTATTATTGAGAGTATTAAAGATTATGGTAGAAATGATAGGGTGGTTATATGTCGTTTTCAGAAGAAATAAAAAATGAAATTTTAAATAGCATAGAAAAAAACACTAAAAAATTGGATAAAATAAAATATGAAAGTTTTGGAGAAATGCTTACTCAGACAAATAAAAAAAATGACTTAAAAGATGAGTATAGTCAATTTTTTGATATTTCCAAATTAAACGAAGATGAAATAAAATATGTACTAAAAGGAGTTTTTTTAAGTTCAGGATGTGTTGTAAATCCCTCTTTAGACTATCATCTTGAAATATCATTTAAAAATAAAGCATGTACAGAATATATATACGATATATTATCAGTACTTGAATTTACTCCTAAAATATTAAAAAGAAAAAATTCTAATAATTATGTGATTTATATAAAAGATTCAGATCAAATTGCAACATTTTTAGGACTTCTTGAAGCAAATAACTCAGTTCTAAAGTTTGAACAAATACGTGTTGAAAAACAAGTAAAAAATAATATAAACAGAACAATAAATTGTGAAACAGCTAACTTATCAAAAACGATTGCAAGTAGTGTAAAACAATTAGAAGCAATCAAGAATTTAAAGAAATGTGGAGAATATGATAGACTAGAAGAAAAATTAAAATATGTAGCTCAATTAAGAGAAAAGTATCCAGATAAAAGCTTAGCTTTTATTGCAAGCAAAACAAATGTAGGAAATAAACTTACAAAATCTGGATTGAAACATAGATTAGATAAAATAATTGAAATCTCAAATAATTATAAAAAATAGCCCAAAATAAAAGGGCTATTTTTTATACAGTAAATTTCATTAATTAGTCTTTAAAGATTTTAGTTTAATGTTAAGAACTGATTCTTGTTTGCTTAAATCGCTAATTAAAGAATTATATTGAGATACAAGCTTAACATTAGTAAACATAACATTATTTCCACTAATTTTCCAATTATCTTTATTGGTATTTAGGAAAGCAAAAACATTATTAATATCATCTAACCATTTATCATATTCTGATACAATTTCCTTTAACGTATTAACATCTTCTTTTACCTTTAAATTTTGATTTATTTTATCAATAAATAAATTTGAGTAATATTCAGATAAATCAAGCTCGCTTGCCTTTGAACTTATATATTCGTCTGAAATTAATTCATCATATTTAGCTAAAGTTGATGTCTCAGTTTCTTTAATTTTGTTAATATTTTCTTTAGTCTTAGTAAATTCAGGGCCATCACTTGAAATATTTGACGCAGTTAAAGAATTTGCAAGTAAATTTTTAGAATATATTGAAACTATATCATTAGATGTATTTAAATACTCAGTATAATATTCTTTTAACGCATTTTCAACTATTGCAAACTTCCCAGTTGTTTTAGTTTCACTATCAAAGTTTGATGATGTATACATAGAATTTGCAACATCGTCTAAGATTTTTTCTTGATTTATTTTGTTTTGTTTATCAAAAAAATATACTCCAACAGCTGAGGCAACTAATACAGCTAAAACGCAAATAACAATTATTAAAATTAAAATTCCCTTTGAGATTTTTCCATGCTTTTTCATATATTTATTTCCTCCTTTGCCAAACAATTATATCATATATATAATTGTTAGTCTAGCAATCACAATTCTTTTTTAGCATTAATTCACATTTTTTCATTGGATATCTTCCAACGCACGTATTATCACATCTTCTATCACGTAATAATTTTATTGGATTCTCGTCAACCTCAAATCTATAATCACAACCATGTTTTCTAATGTATTCATTAATAACCATGTGACTTGGAACTTGATTTACATTGTTATTTACAACATCTTGATACATAAAAAATTCAAAATTATCCGGAATATCTTCAAGTAACAAATAATCTTCCCTAACAGAAGTATAACTTACAGTTTTTTCAAGTATTCTTCTTACATATTCAATGTTAGGCCCAAGTTTTAGAAGTTCAGGGAAAGTACCATCACATATAACTTCTTGCCATTCTTTATTTTCGTATTTTTTTAGCAGCTCTGCCGATTTATGAAGATGAGCAACTTCAAATTCAAAATAGCACTCCCATAATTTCTTTATACAAGGATCTGTTTCATCCATCATACAAGAATAATATAGATAACATTCAGTATATTCGTGCATAAGTAAATTTTCAAGCCATGACATATTAGGATCCATTAAACTTTCGTATTGAGTTACATGTTCTTCCTCAACCATACCAATTTCTTGATATAATTTACGTCCAATGTCAGAAGAATAAAAAGCACCTATATTCATGTAATAATTCATAGTTTGTTGTTCTGCAGCTGTAATTATTGCAATGTCAAGCTTTGTAATTAAATCTGCATCTTTGTAATTAGTAGCACATTTTACATTATCAAAAGGATATCTATGATGTGCTATAGTAGGTCTTCCTGGCATTATTTCTGTATATCTACCAACTAATTTTTCTGGTAGTATTCCATATTCCATTTCAAGTAAGTCAGAATAACGGTATAAATGATCAAAATCTTCTAAAAGTGCAAAATTAAGAGCGTTTACAACATTTTGATCTGGATCACGTTGTGCAAGTCTTGCAGTAAGATCAACAGCTAATTGTTCGTAAGTTATTGTATGTTCAAGTAGTGTTTCTTTTTTAGGCTTTAAATTACTTATTTTCTTTTGTTGCTGCTGTTCAATATTTCTTAATAGAGCAAGTTCACGTCTTAAATCATTATTATTACAATTTCTTGAAAACTGATGAGAAAATTTTACAGCTTCAAATTCCGTTCCATTCATAAGAACAATTCTAGTTTTTGTGTATGGACTTATTTCACATATATTATATGATTTTGGATAAAGTTCACACCAATTTTTAATACTTTTGTTTATATCCATAGGTTTTAATTCAAATGGATTCATTCACATCACACTCCTTAAAAAATAATATGATAAAAGATCTATTAATATTCTAAATGATGTATAACTATTAATGTAAATTACAGCTTTAAGTCTTTTTTTGTAAATGTAGACGTAACAAACAAAAGAAAAATATATATAAAAATATATATTAGTATTCCATATACTAAAGAAATTACTTTTCCATTATATGAAAAAGAAAGATATCTAATTGCGATGTTAGATAATAATATACATAAAAGTGGCTTTAAAAGAATAGATACAATATCTAATTTCACATTTGTTGCTTTTATAAGTTGTATAATACTAATAGTTCCATTTAATATTTCACTTGTAAAAAGAACAATAATATAACCATATATTCCATATATAGGAAGTAAAATATACATAAGTATTATACTAATAAATAAATCTAAAATGTTACATTTCATAACAGCTACCTGTTTATTTAATCCTTTAAGCATTCCATCAACGACATTATCTATATACATAATTAAAACTAATGGTGCAATAATTTTGATATATCCTGCAACCTCCATTTTGCTATATATAGCCATACTAAGTTCATCTGCAAAAGTAAAAAATATTCCAAAAATCAAAACTGAAAAAAGCAATGTAAATTTAAATATTTTAGTCGTTACATTATTTATTCTTTTTTTGCTATTTAAGGCATTAAGTCTTGAATATTCAGGTATTAGTAGTCCTGCAAATACATTTATAAAAAGACAAGGAAACCATACTAATTGCATAACCATGCCAGTAATCATTCCGTATTGTGATAATGCAACTTCACAAGATATACCTGATTTCTCAAGTCTAATTGGAATTATAATTTGCTTTAAAGTTGAAAGACCTGATCTTATATATGATGTTATTGCAACAGGGCATGATATTTTTATTATTTCTTTGTAGTATGTTTTGTTTTTATTTCTAACCTCTTTATATCTTTTTTTATCAATTTTATACATAAGCATAAGATATATAAATGAAATAAACTCAGATAAAAGTGAACCTAAAACAAGAGATAGGCACGCATTTTCAAGTGAGGAAGGAAGTATCATATTAAAAAAGTAGATAGATATTATAATTTTAAAGAATTGTTCTATAAAATTTGCCGAAGCACTTTTAATTACTCTTGTAACAGCAGAAAAATATCCATTAACACTTGCAGATACAGCAAGTGGAGGAAGGCTTATTGCAATTAAAATTAATGAATTTGGTGATATCTTAGAATGTAAGAATTTAGTTGTTAAAAATTCTGAGCAAAGTATTAAGATAATCATTGCAAAACATCCCATAAAAAAGCTTAAAACTACAGACTGTTTTGTTATTTTTTTTACCTCTGAGTATTCTTTTAAAGCAAGCTTTTCAGATACTAAATGAGTTACTGCTATTGATATACCTGATGTTGCAAGTGTAATTGCAAATGTATATATAGATATTATTAATTGATAAACTCCTAAAGCTTCAGTTCCAATTTTATTAGAAATATATACACTAAATCCCATACCAACTATATTCATAATTAAGGAGGCAATAGATAATATTACTGTATTTATTACAAAAGTTTTAAATTTTTTCATTAGATCACCTTTTACATCATCTTTTTATAAACTATAACAATATATGTCTTAGTAATAAAAAAAATACAAAATATAAGAGGTACTCAAATTAATGAATACCTCTTTAGGACTTTAATAAGAAATATAGGGTGTCATATAGCACTCAAATTTCTTAAAGTTTTTTGATAATTTAATTATAATTTTTCTTTTTGTCCTTCCAAGTGAATTAAAAAGTTTTTTTATTTCAAAACTTTCATTATCACATATGATACTTAAATCATGTATGATATTTCTTTTTGAAGGAATATCTGTGCCCCTCATGTTTTTATCAATTATTCTATAGCAGAAGTCCTTTTCATCATAGAATACAACATCAAAATTTTCACTTTTTAGTGATGTAAAATGATATTTGTCCTCTATCACGCCGTTATAAATATTGTAATAATCAAAGTATTTCTTAAGTTTAAGAATTATTCTTAATAGTTTCATAAATTTATTCTCCTTTATTTATTTAAATTTCTATAATATATTATACATTATTTTTGAACTTATGTCAAATAGTCATTGAATATATTAAAGATATATGATATATTTACACAGGTGAAAAAAATGAGAGAAAATATAGGGATATATATACATATTCCATTTTGTAAAAAAAAATGTTTTTATTGTGATTTTGTATCTTATGAAAATAAAGAAAATTTAATTCAAGAATATATAGATACTGTATGCCTTGAAATATTACAAAATGCAGAAATATTAAGTGAATACAACATATCAACAATATATTTTGGTGGAGGTACACCATCATTAATAAAAGTTGAATATATTGAAAAAATACTTAATACTTTAAAACTATTTGTTACAGATGAAAAAGAAATAAAGGAGATTACTATTGAGATAAATCCCAATAGTGCCTCTTTAGATAAATTAGAAAAATACTATAATTTAGGAATAAATAGACTAAGCATTGGCTTGCAATCTACTCATGACAAAATTCTTAGAAATATAGGGAGACTTCATACCTTTAATGATTTTAAAGAGGTACTAAAAAATGCAAATGCTGTAGGTTTTAAAAATATATCTGTAGATTTAATTTATCCACTTCCTGGATTAAATCTTTCTGGTTTTAAAGAAACATTAAATAGTATGATAAAATTAAAAGATGAATTTAATATAAAGCATATATCGGTATATAACTTGGAAGTCCATGAAAATACAAGACTTGATTTTTTGCTTAAAGAGGGATTTGTATCACTTTGTAATGAAGATGAAGAATATAAAATGCGTGAAGAATTAAATAAAAGATTACAAGATAATGGATTTGTTAAATATGAAATTTCTAATTATGCATATCCAGGATTTGAATCGAAGCATAATCTTTGTTATTGGAATCAAGAAAAATATATAGGATTTGGAGTTAATGCTTCATCGTTCTTTAATTTAAAAAGATACAGAAATACTTCAAATATAGATAAATATATTGATGGAATAAAAAATAATAAAAATATAGTTGTTGAAACTGAAGAATTAGACAAACTTTCACTTATGAAAGAGTATATCATTCTAAAATTAAGACTTTCTAAAGGAGTTGAAATATCCGAATTTAAGCAAAAATTCGGTACTGATATATTTGATATATTTAATACTGAGTTTAATTCTTTAAAAAAAGATAATTTAGTTAATATAACATCTAAAAATATTTCCCTTACAAATAGAGGAGAAGAAGTTGCAAATATCGTCTGGGAAATGTTTGTGTAATATATTATTTAAGAACTACTGTATATATAACAAAACAGTAGTTCTTTTAACATATTTTTCACAATATATCGGTTGAAATAAGAATATAAATATGTTAGAATAACTGTTATATATTAAAGAAAAAATAGTAATGTGAGGTTAGAATATGGAAAACAAAAAATTCTTAATAATAGATGGAAATAGTATAATGAATAGAGCATATTATGGACTTATGAATATGCGTATGACATCTAGTATACTAAATATACATACTAATGCTTTATATGCATTTTTAAATATTTATTGGATGACATTAGATAGATTTAAACCTGACTATGTTGTTGTATCATTTGATTTAAAAGCTCCTACATTTAGACATGAAATGTATAAAGAGTATAAAGGTACAAGACATGCTATGCCAGAGGAATTAAAGGAACAAATGCCAGTTATAAAGAAAATATTAATGGCGATGAATGTACCAATTATTGAGCTGGAAGGATATGAAGCAGATGATATTTTAGGAACTATTTCAAATACAAATGAAAAAAATAATGTATATACATATATACTTACTGGAGATAGAGATTCATTTCAATTAATTTCAAGTTTAACAGCTGTTGTAATGCCTTCAAATAAACCAGGTAAAACAGAATATACTGTTTTTGATCCTCAAAAATTAAAAGAAAAATATGGAATAGAACCTTATCAAGTAATTGAAGTTAAATCACTTATGGGAGATGCCTCAGATAATATTCCAGGGGTTAAAGGAGTAGGCGAGAAGACAGCGTACAGTTTAATTCAAAATTATGGAAATATAGAGTATATATATAATAATATAGATAATATTGAATTAAAGCCTAAAGTAAAAGAAAAATTATTATTAGATAAGGATATGGCAAACCTTAGTCATACATTAGCTACAATTGATATTAATGTACCAATCAAGGTTGACTATGACAAAGCAAAATTAACAGAGGTAAATAAAGAGGAACTATATAAATTATTTAAAGATTTAGAATTTAATAAATTTTTATCTAAGTATGATTTTTCTGATATTTCGATTGAAGAGGAAAATAAAACTAGTAATGAACCTAAAATTGATACTAGTATAAAAGATATAATAACTATAGATAATGTAAATTATGATAAGTATAAGCTCACACTAGAACAAATGTTTAAGGGCGGCAAAATATCATATATTTTTAATATTTCATCTAAGAATTTTACTAGTAGCATAAATATAAACGATAAGGATTTTATTGCAATATATAATCATAAAGATGATATCATCTATGTTATAAATATAGATAGTCTTGGTAATGATTCATTAACATATATCTTAAAAGCATTTTCAACTTCAAGCTGTAAAAAAATTGGATACAATATAAAACAAGATTTGCTATATTTATTTAACAATAAAATATCAGATAATATACAAGGATTTGATTATGATTTAATGATTGCATACTATTTATTAAATAGTAACAACAGTCATAATTCTATTTCAAATGTTTTAAATGATCTTTTTAATATAACATTAAATTTAAATTATAAAAAAGAAGCTGTGCAGATTTCTTTTTTTGATAGTATTGATAATTCAAAAAAAGAATTTTTGGATGATAATGAAAAAAATATTATATGTAGTTACTTAAAAGGAATATATTTATCATATGATGTTATAATAAAGAAATTGGAAGAGGTAAATATGTTATCTTTGTTTAATGATATTGAAATGCCTCTTGCAGAGACTTTGGCAAGCATGGAAAATGTGGGAATGTATATAGATAAAGAAAAATTGAAAGAATTTGATATAGAAATAACTCAAAAATTAAATGATTTAGGAAATACTATCTATACTCTTGCTGGAGAAAATTTTAATATTAATTCTACACAACAACTTGGAAAAGTTTTATTTGAAAAATTGGGGCTTCCTGTAGTAAAAAAGACAAAAACTGGATATTCAACAGATAAAGACGTTTTAGAAAAATTAGAAGAATATCATGATATAATTCCAAAGTTACTTGAATACAGACAATTAAATAAATTAAAAACTACATATGTTGATTCATTAAAAGAAAAAATAGATGAAGATGGAAGAATACATACTACTTTTATGCAGACAGTTACAACTACTGGAAGACTTAGTAGTGTAGAACCAAATCTTCAAAATATACCTATAAGATTACAAATTGGTAAAAAGATACGTAGTTTTTTTGTTGGACAAAACAATAATAGTATAATGGATGCTGATTATAGCCAAATAGAACTTAGAGTTCTTGCTGACGTTGCAAATGATTCAGTTATGATTAATTCATTTAATGAAGGAATTGATATTCATAAAACAACGGCTTCACAAGTTTTTGATGTTCCTTTAAATGAAGTAACTGATGAAATGAGATCACATGCTAAAGCTGTAAATTTTGGTATAGTATATGGTATAAGTGGATTTGGACTTGCTAAAAATATAGGAACTTCTAGAAAAAAAGCAACTGAATATATTGAAAAATATTTAAATAAGTATCAAGGTATTCATGAGTTTATGAATAATATTGTTAAAGAGGCAACAGAAAATGGCTATGTTTCTACATTATTTAATAGAAGAAGATATATTCCTGAACTTAAGGAAAAAAATAAAAATATTGTAGAATTTGGAAAACGAATTGCTATGAATACACCTATTCAAGGAACAGCAGCAGATATAATTAAAATAGCAATGAATAGAATATATAAAGCTCTAAAAGATAATAATCTTAAATCAAAATTAATTATGCAAGTTCATGATGAACTTATAATTGAAGTTATTCCTGATGAAGAAGATAAAGTAAAATCTATTATGAAAAAAGAAATGGAAAATGTTGTATCATTAAAGGTTCCTTTAACTATTGATCTTAATGTTGGTAAATCATGGTATGATGCACATTAAAGTATATAAAATTTTATATAAGTGTAATAAAGAGGTTTTGATATAAATATGAAGAAAAAAAGAATTATAAAAATTGTATTAATTTGCTTACTTTCTATTATTTTGGTAATTTTATGTGGATATGTAATTTTAAAAAATGTAATTTATCCTCTTAATCATTTTAGTATAGTAAAAGAAGAGGCAAGTAAAAATAATATAGATCCTTATCTTGTAATGGCAATTATAAAAACAGAAAGTGGCTTTAAAAAGGATGCTACTTCAAATAAAGATGCAAAGGGATTAATGCAAATTATTGATTCTACTGCAACAGATATAAATAATAAAACAAACATAGTAGATGAAGTTGGAGAAAATATTTATGACGAAAATGTAAATATATCTCTTGGCTGTAAATATTTTAGTGATCTTATAAAAAGGTATAATGGTAACTATTATTTAGCAATATGTGCATATAATGCGGGAATGGGAAATGTTGATAAATGGATTGAACAAGGAATTATAAATAAGGATATATCAAGTTACAATAACATTTCTTTGCCGTATAAAGAAACTGAAAAATATTTAAAAAAAGTTATGGACTCATATCATATGTATAAGGTTTTATATAAATAATTAAGGTGAATTTATGAAAAATATAAAAAATAAAAAAAGTAAAATTTTTATTCTTGTATTACTTATTTTAATAGTTGTAATATCTATATGCCTTTTTGTATATATTACAACTATAATGCACAAGAAAGATGACAACATAGAAGAGGATTTAAATGCTACTAAAGAGGAAAATGAAGTTGTAGAAAATACAGAAAATAATGAAAATAATAATTTAGAAATAGATTCCAAATATGTGGATGATAATCCCATAGTGGTTGGGTTATATGTTAAAGAGGGAAATTATAAAAAACTTGTAAAAGATTATTATTGTGGTTGGGATCCAGAAGAAGTTTTAGGAATATTTTATGCAGTATATACAAATGAGGAACAAATATCGGGCTCTAATTTTAACTTGGTATGGAAAGATTACTTAAATAAATATTCAGATGTCGATAAATATAGGATTGGATATAACTTAAAATTTACGATGAATGATGGAACTGTTATTGATCAGACTATTTTAAATCCAGATCATGCATATTTAATGTATCCTGAAATACAATGCTACTTATATGATGATATTAATCTTGTACCTGGAAAAAGATATTACCATATTACAAGTGAAGAAATGAATGATAATACCATATGTTCATCTATAAAACTGGTTGGAGACAAAAAAACTCCTAACATATCCTCTGAAATAGAGCTTACTGCCTTTACATATAAATCTAATGATGATTTTGGCGCTAACGGAAAATATAGGGGAAATAGTAAATATACGGTAACAATATATCGAAAAAAGTAAAAAAATATCGAAAAATTACATAATGCTTTTAAAATATTGCTTTAAATACTACACAAAAAGGAAAAAATATGTTAAAATATATTAAGTGATTAAACAATTTTTTGTTGTTTTATATTAAAGGGAGGAAATTAATATGTCAGGACATAGCAAATGGAATAATATTAAAAGAAAAAAAGAAGCAAGTGATGCTAAGAAAGCAAATATCTTTTCAAAGCTTGGAAAAGAAATCACTATTGCAGTTAAAACAGGTAATAGCGGTGATATAAACGTAAATAGAAAGTTAAAAGACGTAGTTGCAAAGGCTAAAGCTCAAAATATGCCAAATGATAATATAAATAGATGTATTCAAAAAGCAATTGGTGATACAAGTGTTGCAAATTATGAAGAAATAACATATGAAGGATTTGGACCATGCGGTGTTTCTGTTATTGTTGAAGCTTTAACAGATAATAAAAATAGAGCTGCTGCTGATATTCGTCATATATTTAGTAAATCAGGTGGAAGTCTTGGTCAAACAGGATCAGTTGGTTATATGTTTGACAAAAAAGGTTACTTTTTAATTGAAAAAAATGACTCAATTAATGAAGATGAATTAATGTTAGAAGTTTTAGACAATGGAGCAGATGATTTCATATCTGATGAAGAATACATAGAAGTCCTATGTGATCCTAAAGTTTTTTCTGATTTACTTGAAGCACTTCAAGAAAAAGGAATTAAACTTGAAGAAGCTCAAATAAAACAAATTCCTAATATAAAAAAGGAATTATCTGAAGAAGAGGAAGAAAAGCTTAATAATTTCTTGGACAAATTAGAAGAAAATGATGATGTGCAAAATGTGTGGCATAACGCAGACATTTAATATACATAATTTTGAAATATTTTTTTAACAAAACTATTGACTTTACATAAATAACGTGCTATAATAATAAATGTAAGGTGTTGTTATTGAAATTAAGGAGGTGTTTTGTTATGTACTATGATAATAAATCTACGTTTTATATCAAACAATATGGGCCTGCAGCATTTACTATTGCTTTATCTTTAGTGTTAGTTGTCGGTGGATTGTACATTTATTTATCAAGTAACAAAAACAATAACCCCCAAGATACTTTAGTAGCAAAAAATGACACTCAAAGCGAGCAAAAAGTTGAGCAATCAAACAGTTTACAAGATGTGAAAGAAGATAACGTATCTAATTCTACACCAAACGTAGTTGAAGAAAAGAAAGATGTAAATATAAATCAAAATGTTAGTAATACAACAAATGCTTCAGAAGTTAAATCTTCAGTAAACATAAATGATGTTAAAATAACAAATGTTTTATCTGCTGAACTTAGAGCTTTAAATAAACTTGAAAAATCAAAAGAGCTTACTGTAGTTGGAGTAGATGATAATAAGGATATTATTATTAATGCCAATGATAAAAACTATAAAGCATCTTTAATTGGTATTGATTATAAAAAATCAGGCTTAGATATTAAAGATAAACTTAATTCAGATTTAGCAAATAAAAAAGTAACAATCGCTTTTGATAATGTAAAAGTTCAAGACAATACTTTATGTGTATACTTATATGTAGATGGAAATCTATATAATCAAAAACTTTTAAAAGATGGTCTTGCAATATTAAATGTTGAAAAAGCAAATACAAGTCTTTTAAATGAACTAGTAAATGCACAAAAACAAGCCAAAGCAAATAACATAGGAATTTGGCAGAAATAAAAAGCATGCCGAACTAGGGAAAAACCTTAGTTTTCATATATCAACCTCTTATGATCGCCTCTATAGCAATATAGGGGCATCTATTTTTTTTCTAAAAAATAAAATATTATTTATTATATATTAATATAGAAATGAGATAATTTTAAATGATAAAGTTAAAAATAATTAACATTGATAAAAAATATATAATTTAAAAAATTATAAAAACATAAAAAATATAATAGAAAATAAAAAACGGTATAATAAGATGTTTTCATTTATAAAGAGAATATTTAAATTATGAAAAGAAGAGATGTAAGAGGTGTATAAAAACACCTTTTTAATTTTTTTGTATAATTGCGCAAAATAATAATTTTGTGAAAATAAGGTAAGAAGTTATTGACTAAAACCTCAACATATGGTATTATTTAGATATATTATACTATTTATATTAATTTACTATAACTTTTATATACTTTGATATTTATTATATATAATAAAAAATAAAATGTATAATAAATTAATTACAGAATTATAAATTTTTAATATATATAGTAAAAATTAGCTTTATTTTCATTTTAAGTCTTTTTATAACATTTATACTGACATGTAACTATATACCCTTGATAATAAAAATGCCTTAAAATCGATTTTAGAGCGTTGTTTTTTGAGGTGATATATAGATGTATGATGATGTACCAGAATATATAAAAAATTTCTTAATGTATATGAAAAACATACAAAACAGATCTAAAAATACCGTTAAAGAATATTATTACGATTTAAGAAATGCATTTAGATTTTTTAAAGCAGATTTATACAATTTAGATAAATCAGATTTAAATAAAATAGATATTAAAGATATTGATATAAATTTTATAAAAAAAATTAAATTAAATGATATGTATAATTATTTAGATTATTTATCAAATAATTCAGATAAAGCTACAACTAGATCTAGAAAAGTTTCTGCATTAAAATCTTTTTTTAATTATTTGTGTTTTAAAGAAAAAGCTCTAGAAATAAATCCAACTGTTGAACTTGAAATGCCAAGATTAGAAAAAAGAAATCCAAAATATTTGACTTTAGATGAGAGCCTCTCTCTCCTCCACTCCATCGATGGAAAATTTGAAAAAAGGGATTATGCTATTATAACACTTTTCTTAAATTGTGGGCTTCGTTTATCTGAGCTTGTAAATATAAATATAAAGGACATAAAAGGAACTTCATTAAGTGTAATTGGTAAAGGAAATAAAGAACGTAGTTTATATTTAAATGAAGCCTGTAAATCTGCTATTGATGATTACATTAAAGTTAGGCCTAAGGATAATCTAAAAGATCGTGATGCTCTATTTATAAGTAGTTTTGGTAAAAGAATTAGTAATAGAATGGTTGAGATGATTGTAAAAAAATATGTAATGCAAGCAGGTCTTGATCCTAAAAAATATTCTCCACATAAACTAAGGCATACAGCAGCTACTCTTATGTTGAAGTATGGAAAAGTTGATATAAGATCATTACAACAGGTTTTAGGACATGAAAGTATTTCAACTACTGAAATATATACTCATGTTGATAATGAACAAGTAAAAGATGCTCTTTCAAAAAATCCTTTAAATAGAAAAAATATATAAAGTAAAGCTAGGATTAATTTTATCCTAGCTTTACTTTTTAGCCCAAATATGGAATTACTGTATCTACAATTGTATCAACTGCAGATTTTGAAATAATACCAGCTTTATATATACTTGGTGTACATGGTTTCTCAATTATTGCATTGAAAAGCTTTTTTGTATCATTTCCTACATTTGTTGCAATTCCTAAATCACTATAATATTTAGCATTATCTGTTTCCTGACCTTTAATTGACGCATAGAATATCTTGCATCCAGATTTAGAAACAAATTCAGATGACATATTTCCTCCAGCTTTACCAATTACAACTTCACAAGATGATATAAGCTTTTTCAAGTCGCTTGACGCAACATACTTAAAAAGTGACATTGTAGACTTGTAATTTGCGTGAATTTTTTTGGCAAAATTATATGGCTTTCCCTGACCAGAAATACATATAAGCTTCTTGTTATTTTCTTTGCAGAACCTTGCAAGTTTTGGAAGGACCTTTATACCCATACCAAGACCTTCTGCACTTCCTGGAACGAAAAGAACAGTATCTGGTACGATATTTGATGAATCAGCTTCTCCATCGAAGAAACATGGATTTGTTCCTATATATATAGGTCCTTTTGAATCCTTCAAATATGGATAAATTTTAAGACCATTCTCCCAAGATGCTTTTGAAGCAACAAAATAGTGTAAATTACTTACATCTCCATAGGAAGACATAGCAAAGCCTAACATTTCAATGTCTGTAACAACAACTCCTGCAAACTTAATACAAGGATTATCTTCTGCAATTTTTGAAAGAATTGCATTGGAATATGGATAGGTTGAAAGAACAACTTTTGGAGCAATTTTATTAATCAGCTTTTTAAGCTTTTTTGAATAAAGAATTTTAAATATAGGAGCTATATCAAATCCCGTTTTTTCTGGATCGATTTCACCTCTTACCACTTTATTCCAAATATTTTGTCCAAGTTTACTTCTTGATAATGTAACCCATGCTTTATCATTAAGTTTAGCTACTGTTGAAGAAAACAAAGATAAAATATCCACGATAATGACATTTTTTTCTGTTTTTTCGGTAAGCTTTTTTGCAATTGCCCTTGTTGGTGCTCTATGTCCATTACCTGCATGACCTGTGAAGAGAATGCAATCAACAGATACGTTATACAGTTTCATAAACTTTAATAAGCCTAAAATTGATTCATACGAAGTATATATACTATTATTATATACTTCATCAAAATCAAGATTTATGTTTGCTGTTGCTTCTTTATCATATAACTGCCGTTTTAAGATTGATTCAATCTGCATAACATTTTCTACATCAAGATGTGCAAATTTGTTTGTAATATCAGCTCTAATCCAAGCCATATTATACCTCCTTAATAATTATATCAAAAAATATATATCCTGCATATTAAAATTATACCACTTATTTGAACGCTTGTCAAACAATTAGTATATTGGAATATTTAAAACTTGTCCAACATATATTGAGCTATCAGATAAATTATTTCTACTTTTTATATCTTTAACTACATCTTGAATAGATATAGAATTATCATCACTATTTTTACATACATTTTTTGATATATTCCAAAGAGTATCACTACTTGCTACAGTATATTGATATGTGTGAATTTCTTTCTTTCCGAAGCTTTTACTTGTAAAGAAACTTATACATATCCCTAATATTAAAATAACAAAAATATTTGTTATAAATCTTTTTTTTGATACTATTTTTATTCTATTTTTTCTTTCCATATATAACCACCTCGTGAACCTTTGTTCTTTATAAAGCAATTATATAATATAAACAAACGTTTGTCAACTCTTTTTGGACAAAAATAGAATATTTGTTCTACATGTGTAATCTTGAAAAAATTATGTATATATGATATAATGCAAGTACAGTTATTTATACTGTTCTATAAAATAATTTTTTAGGAGAGTGGAAAAATGAAATTAAAAAAGTTAGCATTTCTTGTAATTGGTATTATTTTCATCATGCTAGTTTTCCCATCATGTAATAATGACAATATTATTGTAACTTATGATTATAATAAAAGTCCAAATACAGTTAATATTTTAAGTGATCATGATATTGGCCGTATCAATTTGAACTTTAAAGTTACCACCAAAGAGTTTGGTGAAAAAGATGAAACAATTTCAATAGAGGATATTAAAGAATTTACGAATAAAAAAGTAGAATTAACAACTAAATATGATAATAAAGATGTTACAATAGAAAACATTGAATATACTGGATATTCATTATCTCCTACAGAAAGTGATATTGTTGTACATATAATTTTTATTTGTATTCTTATTGCAACCGGGCTCATCTGTTGGCGCATAAGAAAGGATTAAGTAAATATAGATCTATTTTTATTTACACCTCAAAATGAATATTATAGAACCTTTTTGCTTAATATCTTCATATATTGTTAATAAATAAGATAATAAAACGTTGGAGAATAATTTTTCTTCAACGTTTTTCTTAAAATAAAATTTCATTTATTTTCTTCATTATTTGTTCTTTGTTTGTTCTCTCAATTTTAATTAATATATCTATCTTTTCATTAAACTTTACACTGTCAATAATAATAAGTCCTTTATCTATATATTCACTCACTTTATTTTTAAAATTCTCATACTTGCAATATTCAATAGTATATTCTTCTATATCGTAATTTAAAATTTCATACTTATCACATTTTATCAGTGTACCTCTAAAAGAATTTAAATATGCTCTTGAAAGAGGTCCTGCCCCAAGCAAAATTCCTCCAAAATACCTTACAATTACAATACATATATTAGTTATTCTTTCTTTTGATATAAGTTCATAAATAGCTTTTGTACCTGTACCTTGAGGCTCTCCATCATCTGAAAAATTAATTACTGGAATATTAGTAATTTTATCTAAATATGAATATATATATACAATATGCCTTGCATCTTTATTTTCCATTTTTATTCTTTCTAAATAGTCTTCTGCCTCATTCTTACAAGAAATATTAAATATATATGCTATAAATTTAGATTTTTTTTCTACCAATGTATTTGATGCTACATAATCACATTGATTTTTTTCTATATCTGATTTAAGGCTAAAATACATTAAAATAATCACCCAAATAATTATATCATATTTTTTATATATGTACAACAATATAGTTGACATATTATGCAAATACGTGGTATAATTATGTAAATTATCATACGCTTTTGTTGTATTATATAAAAGGAGTGAAATAATGAAAAAATCAGTAGTCTATGCTATTGATGCATTAGAACCAAATAATGCGTCATTAATTGCAAAGGATCTTAACGATGACTCGATTGAGAAAATTATAATTCCTACATTTTTACTTAAAGAAATAAAACGGAATTTCAACTTTAATCAATTGTATACAATTATAGAACTGTTGTCTACATCATCTAAAGTTGAATATATTGATTTTCCAACCATTTATTCAGTAGGTGACAGCCATAAAGCAGGTGCCTGCTACAGAAATTTTGTATTATGCCTTGTAAGTAAATTAAAAAAATGCAAGAACTTATTTGTAAAAACAGATAATTTTGATTTAATGCTGGAATGTATTAAGAGAAATTTTCGCATTTTTATTAGAGAGGAGTATAAAAATAAATTACTTAATTATTGTGAAGAGCTTAAAGATAATATTGTAGCTCCTAAAACCCAAAGTCTTGTTATAGACACATCGTATTTTGTATATATGTTTGAAGAAAAGATTGGTTTAAATATATTATTTGATCCAAATATAAAGAAAATATTTTTATCAGTTAATCTGGAAGAATTGATTAAAATACAAAGTATAGATGTATTTTATATATTGGTCTTTTTATTAAACAATAGGAAGAAATATAACATAAAATACATAGTTGAAAACAAGGCGTATGACAAAAGCAGCTGCAGTTATATACATGATCTTTTAATAATTACATCTGCTCTTGAGAATGTTGATAAAGAAGATTTAACCATTTGTTCTGCTGATCTCGAATTTGTTATGCAGTGTCTTGCTCTTGGAATAAATACTATTCAAGCTGTCATACAGCCCCAAAATAATAATTCCAATGAAGATGAAAAAAATATTGATTTAGATGAAAACGCCAATAATTCGAATCACACTAAATCATTTCCGATTAAGATGAAAGCTAATACGGCATATCTTTCAACAAGATATATTTCAGTGGCATATGAAGATATTGCAAGTAAAATGTACGCTAAATCTTTTAAATTTAACAATAAAAGTTTTTTTAAGGCTACCGTTGGAAAATATGTTAAAATCTGTAATCAGCAATTTCTTTATAAAATTATTGAAATAAACATAAATACTAATACGGCTAAACTTGAAAGAACAACTTTAGAGGCATAGAATTTTAAAATCACACTATTTTAATAATAGTGTGATTTTTATATATTTATAATTATTATTTCTTGTATTCATATATTGGTTTTCCCTTACCATCTATAACATCTTTAGTTATTGTACATTTTACGATATTTTTATCAGATGGTACTTCATACATTGCCTCCATCATTGAGTTTTCCATTATAGCTCTAAGTCCCCTTGCTCCTGTTTTTCTCTCTGAAGCAAGTTCAACAACTCTTTCTAAGGCACCTTTATGAATATCTAGTTTAACATTATCCATCTTAAATAATTTTTTATATTGTTTAACAATAGCATTTTTAGGTTTCGTAAGAATATCTATTAATGCGTTCTTATCAAGGTTGTTTAAACTTGTAATAATTGGTAAACGTCCAACAAGTTCAGGTATTAATCCAAATTTAATTATATCTTGAGGTTGAACTTCTGAGAAAACTTTACCAACGTCTACATTTTCTTTTTCCTCAACTTTGGCTCCAAATCCCATTGATTTAGTATTAGTTCTTGCTTCTATTATCTTCTCTAAACCATCAAAAGCCCCACCACAAATAAACAAGATATTCTTCGTATCAATTTTTATAAATTCTTGTTGTGGATGTTTTCTTCCACCTTGTGGCGGAACATTAGCAACTGTTCCCTCTATTATCTTAAGAAGAGCTTGTTGTACTCCCTCGCCACTTACATCACGTGTAATCGAAGGATTTTCAGATTTTCTAGTAATCTTGTCCAATTCGTCAATATATATAATTCCTTTTTCAGCTTTTTGAATATCAAAATCTGCTGCCTGAATAAGTCTTAATAATATATTTTCGACGTCTTCACCAACATATCCAGCTTCGGTTAATGTTGTTGCATCTGCTATTGCAAAAGGTACATGTAAAATTTTAGCTAATGTCTGAGCAAGTAATGTTTTTCCACAACCTGTAGGTCCAAGTAATAAAATATTACTCTTTTGTATTTCAACATCATCTAATTTATCCTGATTTCTGATTCTTTTGTAATGATTGTATACAGAAACAGCCAAAACTCTTTTTGCAGCATCTTGACCAATTACATATTCATCTAAAACTTTTTTTATTTCTTCTGGTGAAGGTAAATCTTTTCCCTCCACAAGTTCTTTATTTTTAGATGACACATCATCGCCTGTTAAAGGAACTTCTTGATTATGCATAATTTTATGACACATCTCTACGCAATCATCACAAATATAGATAGACTCAGGGCCTTCTATCATTTTATTTACTTCTTCCCTAAGTCTACCACAAAAAGAACAAAAAATCATATCATCATATGAAGATTTTCCTTTTTTTCCCATATATTATTTCTCCTTAACTATATCGTTTATATTAGTCATTATTTCATCAATAAGTCCGTATTTTTTTGCCTCTTCAGCAGTCATATAATTATCTCTTTCAGTGTCTTTTTCAATAACATCCAATGGTTGACCTGTTCTTTCACTTAAAATTTTATTTAGTTTTTCTCTAGTTTTAACCATATGATCTGCATGTATTTTTATTTCAGTTGTTTGACCTGAAAGACCACCACCTGCAATTAAAGGTTGATGAATTAGTACTTCAGAATTAGGTAATGCATACCTTTTTCCCTTTTTACCTGCAGCAAGTAACACAGAACCCATGCTTGCTGCAAGCCCAACACAAATTGTACAAACATCAGATTTAATGTATTGCATAGTATCATATATAGCCATTCCATCAGTTATACTTCCACCAGGACTATTAATATATAGATAAATATCTTTACCAGGATCCTCTGCATCTAAGAATAATAATTGAGCAATTACAACAGATGCAGATGCACTATCAACCTGTTCAGATAAAAATATTATTCTTTCTTTTAAAAGTCTAGAGAAAATATCATAAGATCTTTCCCCTTTACTTGTTTGTTCAATAACATAAGGTACTAAACTATTTTTTTCCATTTATATAACCTCCTACTATTATTTTTCAATTGCAGAGTCTACAATTATTTTCATAAGTTTATCTTGTTTTATTTTTTCTTCCATATAATGTCTTACATTCTCATTTTTATTTAAATCGTCATTTGTATTTTCAGATCCGTATTGTTTTTTTAATTCATCTATTTTTTCATCTATTTCTTTTGCTTCAACTTTAATCTCCTCAAGCTTTTCAATAGCATCTAGTGCAAGTTTTAATTTAACATTTTTTTCTGCTTCAGGTCTTAAGTTTTTCTTAAATTCTTCTTCAGTTGTATTCATATACATACAATAAGTTTTAAGATCTAATCCTTGATATGCTAAATTAGAAGCAAATTGATTTGACATACTTTCAACTTCGTCATCAATCATAGATTCAGGAATTACAACTTCTGTATTTTCAACTAATTTATCGATTACAGCAATTTCCTTTTGATTTTTAGCACTCTCTTCTTTTTGTTTTTTTACTTTCTTTTCAACATCTTTTCTATAATCTGCTAAAGTTTCAAATTCAGAAACATCTTTTGCAAACTCATCATCAAGTTCAGGTAAAATTTTAGACTTTATACTTATTAGTTTTACTTTAAACATTGCTGGTTTACCTGCTAGATTTTCAGCATGGTATTCTTTAGGGAATGTTACATTTATTTCTTTTTCTTCTCCTATTTTCATACCAATTAATTGATCTTCAAATCCAGGTATAAATTGTCCACTACCAATTGTAAGTTCAAAATTTTCAGCTTTACCACCTTCAAAAGCTACACCGTCAACGAAACCTTCAAAATCAATTGTAGAAATATCGTCTTTTTGTAGATCTCTGTCATCTACAGATATAACTCTTGCATTTTTTTGTCTATCAGATTCAATTGCAGCATCTACATCTTTTTTTGATACTTTAGAATCAATTTTTTTTACTTCTAAACCTTTATATTTTTTTACAGTAGCTTCAGGTTTTACAAATAAAGTAACTGTATATATTAAATCCTTACCTTTACCAATTTGCTTTACATCAAGCTCAGGTTTAGATACTACTTCTAATTTATTATCTTCTACAGCCTTTCTATATTCATCATCTACGTTATCTTCAATAACTGTTTCATATAGAACACCTTCACCATATACTTTCTCTACAACATTTCTTGGTACTTTACCATTTCTAAAACCAGGTACCTTAAAATACTTTGCATTTTTATGAAATGCTTTGTCTAGTTCTTTTTCAAAAGTTTCTTTATCCATTGTAAACTCTAATACTACTTTTGAATTTTCTTGCTTATCTACTTTTACATTCATTTTTAATCCTCCATTCAAGTAATATTCATACATTACTATCAAACTAACTATTATATTATATCATATTTTTCTGATTTTTCAACCAATTCAAGCAATAAAATTTAATTGCTTACTAATTTATATGAAGGATTGACACTCATGATATAATACATGGTAAATATATTACATATTATAATCCAAAAAATAATTTA
>ERZ779681.7-NODE-7-length-143416-cov-11.0327_pt1 | contig 143416 bp, 184 predicted proteins | sample MGYA00511905_ERZ779681 | MGnify/ENA primary metagenome ERZ779681 (study PRJEB29588, sample SAMEA2144578) | human gut metagenome | biome: human gut; feature: human-associated habitat; material: faeces | place: Denmark | collected 2008/2010 ... | reverse complement strand
TAATTGGAACAGCGGTGATTGTAACAGTGGTAATTGGAACAGCGGTGATTGGAACAAAACAAATTATTCTAATGGGTGTTTTAATACAATTGAACCTAAAATTAAGTTGTTTAATAAAGAATCTGATTTGACTTATAATGATTGGATTCTGAGTGATGCAAGAGATTTGCTTAATAAAATTCCAACAGAAATTCTTGAATGGGTATGGTTTAATGATATGTCGGAAGAAGAGAAAGAAGTAAATCCAAATGCTAAAGACACTAATGGCTATTTGAAGATAATGAAACCACATGAATGTGCTCAGGATTGGTGGGATAAATTGAAAGACACAGATAAAAAGATTATTTTAGATATTCCAAATTTCGATAGAGAAATTTTCAAAGAAATTACTGGGATTGATGTTGGAGAGGAGTAAATATAATGGAGTTTAGTATTGGTGATGTTTTTGAAGTTACAGAAACTTATAAGGGAAAATCTGTGTTGTCGAATGAGGAAGTGACAATTCCAGAGGGAGAAAAGATAATTATTGGGGCAGATAAGTTGGCACATCATATTAGCAGTGGTATGATTTCTCCAATTGGAGAAGCTTCTACTGTAGAAGGACATAATGCAGAAGGAATTGCAAAATACATTTGTTTATTTTTAAGATCACATTTGGCGTTTGATCTTGATGAAATGCTTGAAGGATACGATTTTACGATGAATGATCTTGCTGATGAAATTCAATATGCTCTTGAAGAAATTGGATTCTATAAATGAAAAGGAGAGTGATATAATGATTTTCTTTGTAGTGTGTTTCGCGATAGGTATCTTTAGTTTGTATCTTGGGTTGCATGAGTGTTTTACAGAAGGTTCTTTGAGAAGCAAAGTAATCCCTTCGGTTGTTGGGACTATTTTTATGTTGTTGTCTGTAGCTGCGTTTGTTATTCAAAATTATCAATGATTGGATGGGGATATACGTGCTGATTTCAATCGTACAAGCATTTACAGTTTTAGGTGTTATGATTTTCTACGGTGGAATGCTTGCAAAATCAGAAAAGAAATCCATGATAGGTTTCTTTTTCGGAGCATTACTGCTAGTTATTTCTGTGATTGTATTTTCAATGCACAAATTCTGGTGAGTCTTAGGTATGTCTACAATGAGTTTACATAATAGTATACTATACTTACAAGCTGAATCGGCAAGCATTTACAACAGTGGTCATTGTCTCATGTATAATGAAAAGTTAAAGTGCCAAATGGCTCAGACTGTATATGCTGTGTTAGAACCATATACATATGGAAAGTTTAAGCGTTAAAAGTGATAAATATTACTTGACAAATATGTGAAAAAGAGATGATACTTGATGATTCATACAAGAGTTGAAAAGTATAAAATTAAGAAGTCGGATAAGTATTTTCCTATGCTAATTGATTTTTGTACGAAGTCAAAATTGCTATATAATCATGCAAACTATATTGTCCGGCATGAGTTTATAGACAATGAGAAATGGGTTCGATATGCAGAACTTGATAAGATTTTGAAGGCAGACAAAGAATATCCAGATTATCGGAATATGCCAACTGCACAGTCTGCACAGCAAATCTTACGTCTTTTAGACAAGAATTGGAAGTCGTTTTTCACTAGTATTAAAGATTGGGCTAAGCATAAAGATAAATATCTCGGCAGACCGAAACTCCCAAAATATTTGAAATCTGGAAGTCAGTATCTTTTGATTCTGACAAATCAAGATTGCAAAATTGTAGATTCAAAGATTCGATTCCCAAAAGTATTCTGTGGATTTTCGATTTGCTCGAAGTTTTTGGATAAGCCAAACTACAAAGCATTTCAGCAAGTCAGATTTATTCCACACAAGAACTACATAACAGCAGAAGCCGTCTATACAATAGACGTTCCAGATGTATGTGTACAAACAGAAAGATATATCGGAATTGATATTGGAATAAACAATCTGGCTACAGTATGCAATAACTTTGGAGCAAGTGCATTTATTCTAAATGGAAAGCCAGTCAAGTCTGTAAATCAATACTACAATAAAACAATATCACACTTCAAATCTGTCACAAAGTCTGTAAACAATCAGGATTTCTCAAACAGAATGAGATATATGACATCAAAGAGAAATGCAAAGATTGATGACTATATGCACAAAGCCAGTAGAAAAATCATTGATTTCTGTATACAAAATCAAGTTTCTAAAATTGTGATAGGGCAAAATAAAGAGTGGAAGCAGAGCGTCAATATTGGAAAACGAAACAATCAGCACTTTGTCCAGATTCCATTTGCAAGACTAATTTCTATGATACAGTACAAAGCAGAAGAAATTGGTATAGCCGTCGTTTTGACAGAAGAAAGCTATACGAGCGGTACTAGCTTCATTGATAATGAAGATCCTGTAAAGGAAAACTATAATAAATCAAGACGTAAGTCCAGAGGAATGTTTGTATCAAACAATGGAATCAAAATCAATGCTGACTTAAACGGAGCATATCAAATATTGAAGAAAGTATTCCCAATAAAATGGGATAGAGGGTGTGTGCTGCACCCAGTTGTGGTAGCTGTTTGGCAGTGAACAACAAAGAAAAACATTTTTTTTGCAAAATATCTTTAGTGCTATTTTGTGAATTTAATGTTTTTCGTAGCATCACAGTGTACACTGCTGATGGAGAAGTGATTGTTACATACAGTGGTAAAATCGATGTTGACACCAATGATGGTGGTTATGTAAAATTTGATTTAGACGGAAAGCGGTACATCTACTACAATTGTTTTGTAGAATCTATCGCAGACATTGACTAACAAGAGGAGTATTGAAATGAAAGTAGTGTTATTAGCACATACCCCCACGCCGGAGCAGACTGTCGCAGCGGCTGCCCGGCTATGTTATTCTGACACCGATGTAGAGGCTCTGCGGGAGTCCATTTCGCAGGAGCGTGCAGAACAGTTTGTGGAAATGCTGGCGGGATTCGGTCACGAAAGCCCCGTGGAACATGTGACATTTACATTTGGGATCGAGGGCGTTTCCCGTTCGTTTCTGGCACAGGTGACCCGTCACCGCATTGCTTCGTTCTCTGTACAGAGCCAGCGGTATGTGCGGCAGGATCACTTTGTCTTTGTAACACCGCCTGCAATTGCTGCCGAGCCGGAACTGCTGCGGGAATACGAAAACGCCATGCAGCAGTCCATTGACAGCTACAACCGGCTGGCGGACGCGTTGGCGGCGAAATATGTGCCGGAATTTCTGGCACAGGGCTGCACCGAAAAGGCAGCCCGCACCAAGGCGGAGAAAAAGGCGATCGAGGACGCACGGTATGTGTTGCCCAACGCCTGTGAAACCAAAATGATCCTGACCATGAATGTCCGTAGTCTGCGGAACTTTTTCCGGCTGCGGTGCTGCAATCGGGCACAGTGGGAGATTCGGGAAGTGGCAACGGAAATGCTCCGGCTCTGCTGCGAGGTTTCTCCTGCCCTGTTCCGCACCGCCGGTCCGTCCTGCTACTGCGGCGGCTGTACCGAGGGCAAGATGAGCTGCGGCAAGGCGAAGGAAGTGCGGAAAAAGTTTGAAACTATACACAATGTCAAATAAGAAAATTCAATACTAAGAGTAAATAACCTACTAGACGGAAAATCTAGTAGGTTATTCTTTTTTGTAACCTTGTATACAATTGATGTATTTGTTTGGTGGTGGTTTGAAGTGTGCTCATGTGATACTTGCAATTGTTCTGAGAAGTGTATGTGTGTGGAAATCCCAAATGCAGATACTTGCATTCATTCAGAAGATATTGTAAAGCTTGGTAGATTTTCTCATGAAAAGTGGATTGTTAAGTATGGATGGTATACCTGGGGAGGAAACAGACCAGTTATTGGGTGGTATCTTACCGGATTTGATGATACATCCAGATTGAAACCTCTTCAAAAAACGGATATAGATGATATCTACATTATCGAAAGATAGGTGTGATTGTGATTGGAATATATTGTAATCCCTGAAAGTGGTGAAAAAATCACAGTAGGGGCAGTTGTACAAATATCTGAGGATTCAGATACAAAATATGTCCTGCTAAATGGGATATACATATATGACGGTACACAGGCTACAGGTCTATTTTTCTCGTCTATTCCAGATCGTATAACTGTACCAATAGATACTGTAGATCTATCAAAACTTATTGTAATATCCGATGGGACAGGTGGGTGTTCATGCCCATGTGAACCGCATCCGAATCCACCGCCGCCACATAGAGCATATAACTGTGTAGAAGAATATGTGGAGAATATTGCATATCATACTGGACAACTTATATGGTTAAATCATGGAGAAATATATCAAGCGGCATGCGATTTTGTTTCGTCAAAATCAGAATCTACAGTAGAAGCAAATTTTAGTGCTGACGTTGAATCTAGTTATCTTGTTCCAATTTCCGAAAAAGTATCTAGTTCAGTTGGATTAGCGTATGCACTTGATTTTGAACAAGAATTTCAAACTTCTGAACCGACAAAAGCACAAGCAGATGTATTTTTATCAAAACTAAATCCGCCGATACCTCCTGCACCTGGTATTACGCTTGTGAATATAAATCCAGTGTCTGCTACGTTTACAATATCATTTATGTATTGTAAATCTGGAGATGAACTTATATTTGTTCAAATCGATGATAGCATACGGGAAACTATTTCTGATATTGAAAATAGGATAGTCGATATTCAACCTATATCTAATATCGAGTTAGAACAAATGCTAACATGAGGTGATTTTAGTGGGTAAATTTTTAGATGATAACGGTGTCCTGTACTTATGGAACAAGATCAAATCGCTGTTTGTGCAAAAAGAAGATGGAAAGGGACTATCTTCAAATGATTTTACAGATGCAGAGAAAACAAAACTATCTGGCATTGAAGCTGGTGCAAATAAATATGTGCATCCTACAACCGACGGAAACAAGCATATTCCTACAGGTGGTTCCGATGGACAAGTACTAAAATATGGTGGTTCATCCGGTACAGCTGCATGGGCGAACCCAGAAGTGATTGCTGTAGATGATGCACTTTCTAGTACATCAACAAATCCAGTTCAAAATAAGGTTGTTAATACTGCACTAGGTAATAAGATAGGCACGTCTGCCAGAGGTGCGAAGAATGGTGTTGCTTCCCTCGATGCAAATGGACTTGTCCCCAGTTCTCAGTTGCCGTCCTATGTAGATGATGTTATTGAAGGCTATTATTCTAATGGAGCATTTTATAAAGAAGCAACGCATAAAACTGTGATTACTGGTGAAACTGGTAAGATTTATGTAGATTTAACAACAAATATGTCTTATCGATATGGCGGCACAGAATATGTAAAAATCACATCATCTGATATGGTCGCTATTACAAATACAGAACTGGATACGATTTGCGTATAAGGCAGGTGACTATAGTTGGGTATATATTTAAGCAAAGACGGAATCTCATATCTATGGTCTAAAATCAAGAATAAGTTTTATATCAAGCCCTCTACAGGCATTCCGAAATCTGACCTAGCTTCATCTGTACAGACAAGTCTGGGAAAAGCAGATACAGCACTGCAAAAGCATCAAGATATTTCCGGAAAGGTTGATAATACTGCGGCAGGGGCAGATTCACTGCTATCAAAAATAACAAGTAGCTGGACTGCAGCTCCTACGGATAATACATATTTCATTAGACAAGATACGTCAAGTAAAAATGAATTTGGTCGAGTTAAATTTTCTACTTTATGGAGCTATATAAAGTCAAAAGTTGAATCACTAGGCTATACTAAAAATACTGGTACTATCACAGGCATCAAAATGAATGGTGCAAGCAAGGGTACTAGCGGCGTAGTTGATCTGGGTACGGTTATCACAGCACATCAAGATATTAGCGGCAAGCAAGACAAGTCCACGGCAGTAACACATAGTGCAAACACGGCGGTTGGTTCTGCTACAAAACCTGTTTATATTGCTGCGAACGGTGCTGCTACAGCTATAACCCATTCTATCAATTCCGATGTCCCTGAGAATGCGAAGTTCACTGATACCACCTACAACGATGCCACACAGTCTGCACATGGTCTGATGACTGCGGCGGATAAGAAAAAGTTGGACGGTATCGCTGCTGGTGCAACTAAGGTCGCGGTAGACAGTGCCTTGTCTGCTACCTCCACAAATCCGGTGCAGAACAAAGCTGTAAAAGCCGCACTGGACAGCAAGTCAGCATCTGGTCATACACATGCGATGATAACAAACAGCGCTCTTTGGGTAAGCGGTGCCAACAACACTGCAAAATGGGTTAAGCTAGGCACGCTGGTATCCTCCGGTAATTTTAGCAATGCCATGATACGTGTATGGAGCGGTGACGGAGCAAATGGTCGTGCGAACCAGAACTCATCTTTTGAAGTTCAGATCAAGGACGGATGGCAATCCACAGAATCGGCGACAAAAGCGTGTGGCGTTACGGTCTATCGCGTCGGCTGTAGTAGTGTCAAAGTCAAAGTGATAACTACAGCACATGACACATATACCGTTTGGGCGTATATGCCTTGGGGGTACTGGAACGGAAATTACGCCGTATACGGTAAGTATAAGTCTTGGACATCTCAGCAGCTGATACAGTCTGATGAACCGGAAGGCACTGCAGCCGACACAGCCTATTACGATCAGGCGTTTCTGACCAGCACCGTAGCTAAAGCTACCGAAGCCACAACTCTAACTGATTCTGGGTGGTCAAACGTTACTACTTATATTGTTGATAAAAGCAAGTTTAATAATATAAGTACAGAATTCCGAAGAATCGGTCAGATTGCATGGGTTAAATGCAGTTTTACACCGAACGTTGCCATGACCAGCATTACGATTTGTGACGTGACAGATATTGATCCGTTTGTTGCTGTGACTCCGGCTAATTCTGTATACGGGACGGGCAGTAACAATGCTGGAACTGAAAACTTTATAGCAAACGTATCTTACAATCCGGACCATAAATTATATTTAAGAGGTAATTTTAAACCGTCTACCATTTACAGACTGATGTTTTCGTATCCGGTAACCTAAGGAGGTAATTAAAAATGGCAAAGACACTTTGGAATGAAGGACGAGTTGTTGGATATTCAGCATATGAGCTATATGTAAGACATGCAATCACGACAGATCCGGAGCATCCACCAGTAGACGAAAAAACATGGCTTTCATCTATGCTTGGAATGGGAAACTCTATGGTGTTGCATATAGGGACAGATGAAGTTCAAGGTATGCACTATCGAGATTTCTCATTACCAGAATCATCTAGACTATGTGCAGCATCTACAATCATAGCCTCAGTATTTTTAGGGGCTGGAAGAAATGGTGATACAGATTTTAAAAGTGCAGAATCCGGATGGGCTACGTCTATTTCAGATTACGGAATTCTAATCAACAATACCAATTCAAGTTCCCCTACTGGAGCTGTAGATTCTAGTAGTGCTATACCACCAAGCACAATTTCAAATGTATCAGAATCAGAATATACTACATATGTATCAGAATATTCAAAAATCGTAGATGGCATAGTGATTCAGCCAGGAGCATGGTCAGATAATATGAAAAAACCACCAGAAAAGGCGCTTGCTCCTAATATGACAGTTGTACCAACTTTGAGAATTGCATTTGCTGATCAAATCACACACCCATTTTATATTATATTGACAGGTTTTTTAAATCGATCTATTATAAGCACATTATCGAAAAGTACATCGAGTAATTCTGAAGATGGTGACTTTTTAGGTCCAGCAGAATTCCCATGGTCTTCTAAAATCGTATTTCAAACGCCAGCAGCATATGCATCTTTGTATGCAAGTACGGATTATATCAGATCATTTCCAAAACAAAATGACGCAGTCCATGTGACAACTGACAGTGTTATTGACACAGAAACCACGAATCCAATTGATTTTTACGCACAAAATAGCCCTGTGTCTACGATTGATATAAACGTACAAAAGCTAAAGACCGTAAAAACCGGTGCTTCTGTACTTGCAACATATTCAGCTTCAGATGATCTCCCACCTGCACTATATGGCATGCGACTAAAATCCGCAGTATCTAACTCAAATAATCCATATATCGCATCTGTTGAATCACCGGTTTATGGATTATTTCATGGAGATGAATCTGACGCATCGAAACTGGATTACACTATGTCAGATTCCGACTGGACTACATTATCACTGGTATCAAAAAATAAAAAAGACGCTGGGTACACAATATCTAAGACCATATTGAAGTCGATATGGAATAAACTGTGTCAAGATAGTTATAAGTATTCATACGCTAAAAATCTGTTTTACATAAACATGCAAGATGATTGTGCATTTAGTTTATTTCCTGCATCAGAAATTCAAACGCTGGAACAATATATACAGCTACTGAAAACTCCAGATTCAGCATTTGCAACGTATAAAGTTCAGTTTGATAATCCAGTATCAATCAAAAACAAATTGTACTATAACTTTACAATTGGTTGTCACCCAGGCACAGATTCTGTATTTTGGTTGACATTCGGTGTATCATCCGATGATATTGCGTTGCCGAATGCAATGTGTCCGATCGATACAACAGCACCGGGTACAGTAAAGCTATATACAAATCAAGATACTGCAAAGATATTAGAGGATAGCTATCCCAATAATACAGCACTTATTCGGGATTCTAATTATGTAATACATCAGCTGAATCAGTATCAAGATGTTGTGCCTATATCTAAAGTAGAAACATCTTCAGTTTTGAATGATTTATATGTATACAATCTAAACATGATTAATCCATACTTAGTAGTTGATGGAAATTCTCCAAGAAACGGCGTTACTGTAAATGCGCTATCTGGATATGATGCAAGTAAATCTGTTTGGGATAATGAACCGAATACATATACAATTACTTACAATGAAGAAACATTGTCTGGTACATATCTGCAATCGCACCCAGAAGAAAAACTAAAATACAATGAACCCGTTGTCATAGTAAAAAAGCGTATTGTTGGCTATCTGTCAGATAAAATCAAAAATCTCTGTGGATATGAGTACGATCCAGATACTAAGAAACTAAAATCTGGAGGATACTGGGATAATGCGGTCCTCATATTATCGACTATTCCAGAATCCAGAAGAACTGATTACTACTATATTGTACCGTCTACACGCTCAGACACTACAAGAACTCAGGATACGTTTGCTTGGCCAGTTCGTAAATCAGACAATTATGTAGATGTTACAGTACAGTATAGAATACGCATATTTGTTACAAAAACCACAAACTCTGGTGTAATTTCATCTGAATACAAAATTCCGTCCATGTCAAATACAGTACAGCTGTCTGATGGAACAGCAACACAAAGTGGTTTACTTGGAAGCATGTGGAATAATGGATCTAGTTCTGATGGTCTAACGTACAATCACGGATGGGCATATATTCACACAGATGATCAAGTGCACACCATATTAAAAGATGCAATGACACCTCTGAATGGTCAAAACAGCTGTATCTACGAAGGCGATACTCTGTTGCCGATGTATAGTCTGTATCACACTAATATGACAGCAAGCGATGCGTTCGGGGTACAGTCCATGACAAACGCAGGGATTTTATCAAAATTTCAAAGTATGTCCTTGCACGACTTCTTAGTAACTGCAATCACTACAGACATGGGTACAGGTCAAACCTTAAATAATAACATATCCGCACATCGTGAAAACCTGATACAGTCTGTATCATTTTATACAAATGGAAAACACGAATCAGGTGCATTTACAAGTGCTGGTGATTTGCTGTTTACGTTGCAAAATAAAGTATCTACTGATACCGTGGAAAAAACCATGTTATTATCAGTACCAAGCATGTATCAAGATAGTGTGGAAAATGCACCGCAATGTGCTATGATACAGACAGGTAATTTAAAATCTAGGGTATTATCACTTTCAGATCATGAAAATTCCCCTTATGGACTATATGGTACATCTGGAACTATACAAAGTAACTCTGTTGGTAAGCTAACGTGGATGCAACTTTTGAACGCCTTAGCTGGCGATAAAACACTAGACTTACTAACAGACCAGATTCGGCAGCTTATTTCTGCACTATCTACTTGCGGAGATGGTGAGTGGAAAATAAAAATCGAAAATGGAAAAATAACACTTGTTTGATAGGTGGTGCCTAATGCTATTGTATAAAGTATACGCAGCGTCAAACAAAAATCAATCAAAGATACCAGCAAGCCAACTGGTAAATCGACTTGGAAAGTATTTATATAACCATCTGGACGGTGCATTTCAGTATAAAAAATCCGGTAATACTTTTGATGTGTACACAACTTTGTTGTACGAACTAAAAGAAGAATTTGGTGGAATCAAAAATGACGTTCAAGAAATGACACTAAATATAAGTATAACTACATATCAAAATAAGATTCGAGTAAATACAATTGAAGTATCTCCAGATGAAAGAACACTCGGATATGATTTACTAAAGCCTGAGTTGCTAACTGATCTAGATACCGCAAAATCTGTGATTATGCAAAAAGTCCACAAACGGATTGATAAGGCATATGATCACCATATCACATTATATTGACATCTTCAAAATTTCTTTCATTTTATACCTCCAAAACAAGAGCGTCGTATTAAGCCAAAATACGCCGCTCTTGCATGTTCTGATCTGATGCTCGTTAGTATAATTGTAGGAAACACTAAAATTCTACAAATTACAAATAAATTGTGAGGTACTTATCATGCAGAATGAAAATCGAACAACCAAGGAAATCAATGTATCTGATGTTGTTTATACAATCCAAAAGCTTGGTATTTCATCAAACCTTTTCGGATTTAACTACATTCGATACGCAATCGAACTCATTGCAAAAGATGAATCCTATATGCATTCCACCACAAAACGCCTTTATCCGGAGATTGCAAGAGCATTTAATTCCACTAGTCAGCGAGTAGAGCGTGCAATTCGTCATGCAATCGATGTGAGTATGTGCCGTGTGAATCAGGAGTATTGGGATATGATATTTGATGGAATTTGTACACTTGATGATGTACGCCCTACAAATTCAGAATTTCTGGCTACACTATACACATACTTAAAGTACAGATGCTGATAACCTTGTATACAATCGGGTGATAATTTTGACATTTCGAAAGCACAGCGTTTTTGGTACAACTGTGTACTATAGTGATTGCTATGAAAACTATCGAATCATTTGCAAATCCGACAGATATTATGTTCAAAAAGACGATCACTATGTTACTGACAATCTACTAGAAAAAGAATTTCATACAGTTCAATCCGCAGAAAACTGGATTAAGCTAGATACTATGCCAGATATACTGTGTGTTACATTCATTTCAAGTTCAGAAAGACAAAAAGTATATGCTGCCTTAAACACCTCTAACTTCTCAAACAACCTAAGCAGAGTGAAATCTTCGAATGTTTGGTCAATCGGGCTGAATATCAAAAATCGAAAAGATAAAACAGGAGATTTGCTTGTGCAGTTTAAATCAAAAAGTGGTGGTCCGGGTGATGTATACATGTTCTACGATGTTCCGCCTACATTATATCGAAAATGGCAGTCAGCACCTAGTAAAGGTCACTTTTTCTGGAAATATATCAGGAATTACTACAAATACTCTAAGCTAACTGGGGATAAGCATGGAAAGCTACCAAATGCAGTTAGCTAGTGTAATCATTTGATTTTAGTCTTTTATACAGCACTTCCATAGCTTTTGGAAGTGCTGTTTTTAGTGTCATATAATCAATAGTATATAGATCTGCCAACTCAATTAATTTTGCATCAGATAGTTTAGATTCAGTTTCAATCATTTCCTGAATCAATAGTTCTTCTACACTGTCATAATTATCAGTCTGGTAATAATCGATTCCATGCTTGTGCTCTGGGGCCTCTAAGAATAATTCATATTCAGATAAGTCTGCTGGATATGGTGCACCCAAAACAGCTTTCAGTGCAATCATATCGTTTGCAGGCAGATTTACTTTTTCAAGATCATCATATGTAACGGCACTCCATTCTTTTCCCAACTGTTTTGCAGCTTTTAAGCACAAACTACGGCGTGTAGAGTATCCTACTGGGCTTAGATAGCGTCTGATTTCTTCAGAAATTCTAGGCTTAAAGAATACACCAAATGATAAATCCGCACGATATTTTGGTGTCCACTTGTACTTCCACCACATCCATAAGAATGAACACAGTGCTGTTTGAAATTTATCCTCATATGTGGTGTTATCTACATAAGTGCTAGAAGCAATGTATCCAAAAAACGTATAGTTTAATTGTATGATTTCATCTCGAATATCTGTACATGCTTTTCTGGATTCCAAATCGTGTGGCAGAGAATCATACAATTCTTGTGTTCTCTGCTTTATATACTCGTGGTTCTTAGACATTATCGCATCCTCCTTCAAACAAATGCGTCATGATTCGTCAATATTCTATAAAAGGTTTTACCCCATGCAGATATATTTCTACATGGGGTAAAACTTTATTTTATGTCGAAAAGACTTACTTACAAACAAATCCGCAGACTTCCCAGCCAATCCACATCATGAATACCGCCAGTGCTGCCAACATAATAATGTACTTTCTCAATCAAAACTCTCTTTCCATAATCGGCAGAATGCCATCTTCCTTCAACAAATCGTAAATGAACAACCGCCCTTTCTGTGTCCAGTGGGTATGCGGAACAACATGACCATGACCGTTTGCATCATCATAGTAATATGTCTTAGTTGAAGTCAATCCCATTTCCGCATACTTCTGGTATAACAACCAGATCTTACCGCCCTGCTTGTACTGCACACCTTTTTCACGAAGTACTTGATTCATGTGGTTTGCAGACCATCCATAATCCTTAGCAATTATGGAGATAGGAACCAGATCATTGCATTCCAGAACCTTATCATAGTAACTTGCCTTGGGCTGCAGTTCTGCAATCTGCTGTGTTTGTACTGCAACTGTCTGTTCCAGCGTCTTTGCCTTTGCACGTTCTTCCTTCAATTCGAGCAGAGCGTTGATCAGCATGTCCGGATCGTTCAGCACATCGTCAATTACGTACATGCCATGCTTACGAATAGTGGGGAGTACTTCAGACGTTACCCACTTCTTAAACTTCTTGGCATTTGGCATCTTACTTGACAAAACGAGGCTATAAAGACCAGACTCATTGATGATTGTCAAATCCTGCATGCCGCCAGGGGTGTCACATTTTGTTACACCCTTGTCGTCATCATCGACATGGTCAGAAATTGCCTTTCGTGTGTTGCTATACCCAAGCACTTCAGCAATATCCTTTGCAATGAACCACGGTTCACCATTCATCTGAACTGTACGAACAGTCGAGCCCTCGAATACCCATACTTCTACATTTTCGTTTGTCATTTTGAAATTCCTCCAATTTTAGAATCATTTTATGAAAACGTGCGGAAATACGTTTTTAAGATTAGTACAACTGCACGTCCATAACCTTTAGGTCGATAGCTGCATCGAACGGAACAAAATAATCCCGCTTTGCACCAAAGAACTTATAATATGTAACGCCGTGCAGTTCCTCATTTTCTCCATAGTAAACAGTGAGATCACCATTTGCCATTTCTACGACAGCAGATTCTACATAATCCCCAGCGTTGATTACGGAATAGAACCGCATAGTGTTATCATCACAATACTGTGGTCTGAACTTGATAAATGTTCTACGCAGTTGCTTGATAATTTCAGTCTTCTGCTTCTTTTTGATGTACTTGGGCAGCTTTGTACGTCCGAGCAAGCTGTAGATCACCTCACGCACTTCCGGTGTGGCATTCTGAATAATGCTCCAGAATTCCTTATCAGCGATTGCGTCCGCAATGTCAGAGGATTCAGAGTCTACACATGTATCAAACCGATCCAGCTGTTCACCGTCAGATGTAACACAGTACTGTGGAACTTCCACAGCAAAACGCTTCTGTGGTACAACGTTTCTACGCGGTGCTGCCATGCAGTTATAGGCAATGCGATAGATGTAAGCACCATTGTACTTTTTGATAGTCATCTTATCTACGTTCTTCTGGAGATACTGGAGCAGGAAAGACAGCAAATCCTCATCAGGGATATACTCAGATGTGGACTTTACCAATGCAGTCATAATCTCCGAGTAGAACTGCACATACAGTGCGGCAGCCTTCAAGGATTCGGGGATAGTCAGCCAGATTGCGTAGCTGATTTCCTCGCCGGGTGCTACATAGTAGCTGAGTGCGTCTGCGAAACGGATTCTTGCATCTGTAAATACCTTTGTGTTCATAAGTATACTTCCTTTCAAAATTAACAATTTATTTTTATTTAGCCTTGTATGTCTTACGCTTTATATAACGATGGAACGCCATGTAGACGAAATGTATTTTTATACCAGCGTCGAGATAAAAATTTTTATGGAAGCAATCACTTCCTCGACACGCTTACGTTCATACATCTTTCTGGGTTTCTTACCGCTGAGCAGAATATCTCGTGCAGTTTCATATACCGGATCACGCTTTGCCATAGCATCGACATAATCCCAAACCTGCTTAGCGGCTACAAAATCTTCCACAGATCTGGTATCAATCAGCCGTTCGATATAACGTGGCTTGTCATCAGAGCACTCCGTGATGTCATCAATTGGTTCATCATCGCGAATCCTTTCGAGCGTACTAGCACGGTTCTGATACCATCTCCGAACGTCGTTCACATGTCCGAGTGAATACATGCACTTATATGCCACTGTGTAAATGTACTGCGGCTTGAATCGCTGAGGGTGTTCCTTGATGATGTTGACGTTCTTCATCAGATACTGCAACAGTGTAGATACTGCGGTGCACTCATCTACCCACGGATACATGCTGTAGATCTTGTTCCAAGCCATTGCGATTTCCGGATAGAATGCTACGTACAGTGCAGTTGCTTTCAGTTCGTCGGAAAGCTGTAACCAACCACGAACCTCTGTGTAATCTGCATCAGTAGCAGAATCCAGAGCAGACTTGAACAGCTTGTAGGTTTTCTTAAATTCTCTCATAGTAAATTACCTCCATTTGATTATACTAGTAAATTTTACCAGTTGCATTTGAAAAAGAAAATGTAGCGGTACTCCCACGGATTTTCTTTTTATAAAATTTTTAACTAATGTTTATCATCTCCAATCGAAGAAAATGTGATTTTGGAATCTGTTATGATGCGTGAGTTCGGAGATAGTTCTTATTTATGTTTCTATCCTGCATCACAGATTCTAATTTCTCAAATGATATTGACATTTCAATCACCTCTTTTTTATTATACACTAAAATAGACTATTTGTCAATGCTGAATTGTACATCAAAATGTACAATGTTTTTACGCAAACTTTGGGCACATTGCATATTGCAATATTGTCTATTTTGGTGTACAATAATATCAACATGAGATGTACACCAAAATAGACAACGATTTATGCATACAAGATGATATTCATGAATTGTATATAAATACCTAAAATCAAGTATTTTAGAAAGTGAGCTGATTCCACTATGCACGGTATTCATGCAGCTACAGTAGATCGACTTAAACACAATATGTCTGTGAATACAGAAATCATTGATCGATTGTGTAAAATACTTGACTGCCAACCGGGTGACATCATGGAATATGTTCCAGACGATAATGAATAGCAATAGAACATTACTGCTTGTAAGATATAAATTAGTTAACAAAGTTAAAAGCATAGCAGTAATTCATAATAGTCTGTGATAAAATTTGTTGAATTATATCCTTATATGTGCTATAATGTAGTGCAGGAGGGATAAATATGTCAAAACGAAAGCCAAGTTTAGTCCCGGATTACATTGATTTAATTAATCCGACATTCACAGTAATCAAAAATTTAGGTGGAACTGCAACAAACAACCAGATACACGATGGAGTTGTAGAACTTCTGCATCTATCAAAGGCTACTGTAACAGAAAAACACATAAACAAAAATGAGACAGAGCTTATATATCGATTGCGGTGGGTAAGAACCGCAATGAAGAAGTCTAGTGTTCTAATAAATCGTGAAAGATCAATCTGGACAATACTTCCTGGATACAGACGAGTGGAATCGTTTGATTCAGAACAGTTAGATTTCATCATGAAACAGAAACAGGTACCAACAACAATTCCTGTTACAATTAGCGATGTCATCAACAGTGACCCAGAAGATACACCATGGATTACACAATTGCAGGATGCCATTGATGCTATGAATCCGTATGGATTTGAAACACTATGCAAACTGATTTTGGAGAAATGTGGTATTACCGATGTGTCAACAACAAAGAAAGCAAAAGATGGTGGAATTGACGGATTCGGTAGATTAAAATTAAATACCATATTTTCGGTAAACATTGCGTTTCAATGTAAACACTATGGTGGGAAAATTGGTGCACCAGCAATCCGCAATTTCCGCGGATCTATGTCACCAAATATTGAAATGGGTTTGTTCATAACAACCTCCGGATTTACACAACTTGCAATTGACGAGGCGAATCGAATCGATCAGAAAACAATTCATCTAATGGATGGAGAACAAATTGTTCAGTATCTTCTTGACTATCAAATAGGTTGTAAGAAACAAGAAGTATACATCATAGACGAAAATTTCTTCAAGAATCTATGATTAGTCCTCTATGAACTGCCGCCATGTAGACGGTGCAATATTGTTCTTGCAGATGTAGTTAATTGTATCTTCCAATTCATATGCAAGATCTACAACGTCATCAGCCTCCCAGATGTCATAATCTACATCTTCGAGAAGGTCACAGGCACAATTGATAGTTGTAACAGCAGGATTCTGACTATTACGGATTTCTGATTTGGTGTAAATGAAAGATGCCCACATATCATTGATGCGTCTAAGCTGATCGAGAATCTTAGTGATTCTAGCTACGCCATCTTTGAATTCAGATCTGCTGACCTGACTCTTTGTGAGTCTCATTCCGTTGTAAAGGGTGTCTTTGATAATTTTCATAATAATAACTTCCTTTCAAATTTCATGCAGGTTCACTTTGTGTTCCTGCTGTGATTTTATGATACCACAATTCGAACCTATTGTCAATGGATTTTAGATAAAAACACCCACAAATTGAATCGCTTTATTTTGTGCAAGTGTTACAAATCGAATCAATTTTATAAAAATATGTATTGACATACGGTTCGAATTGTGGTATAATTCAAATAGAATAATAGAGGTGAAACTAATGAATGTTGAAAACTTAAAATCCGCAAGAAAAAGTACAGGAATGACACAAAAGGACGTGTCAACTGCACTGAATATCAGCCCAAATACATATAAGAACTATGAACAAGGTCTTCGAGAGCCAAACGGGGATACAATTGTTGCATTAGCAAATCTGTTTAATGTATCCACAGATTACTTATTAGGTAGAGAAGAACAAACTCCAGATGAACCAGTAAATCTTGATAAGATTAAAGAATACATCGAAATCATAGAGGAACAGGTTAATGCTATTAAAGGTGCTCTGAAAAAGTAGTTCTTACGGTGGTTTGAATGAAGTTAGTTTCATAATGATAACTTCCTTTCAGGGTTTTGATTTTTATTGATTTAGAACATTTGTTCTCCCTATGATTATATTATATGCTCTTTTGTTCCAAAAATCAAGATGCAATATTGCACAAATGTTCTTCCGATAATTTAGATTCTATGCACAAAAGTATATTTTATTGATTTCAATGATTGACTTTTTAGAACAATTGTGCTATAATGACATGAGAAAGAGGTGCTTACATATGGAGATTAAAAACATCTTAAAACAGTTGAGAGAATCAAAAGGTCTTACAATGCAGGAAGTAGCTGAAAAAACAGATATTAGCTATTCAGTGTATCAGAAATACGAATCTGGCGTAAGAGGTGTAGGTGTTCCAGCACTTCAAAAACTTGCTGACCTCTATAATATTTCTACGGACTGCCTGCTTGGCAGACAAACAGCAGATACCTCAACAAGTCCATTACAGCAACTCATAGATAAATTTCAACTTACTAAAGATCAAGCCGCCTTACTCGTAGCATACTTAAACATGAATGAATCAGATCGAGAAAATTTGATTAGATGTATTAAGGTGCTCGCCCGTGGAATACAGTAATACTTCGAGTTTCGATAGATTTCATAATAATAACTTCCTTTCATGGTTTTAATTTAAGGACGTATCGTCCTTTGCAATATGATTATAGCACATATCGTCCTATGATGTCAACCGATTTCTAACAAAATCATACACAAAATGTCCTAATGCAATTTATGCAAATCTACGAATCGTCCTATTTCATGCCTGAATTTTAAAAATGCTATTGACACATAGGACAAAACGTGCTATCCTTTATAAGGTGGTGATTAGATGAATACAGATAATTTGAAAGCTATCCGGAAAAAGTCCGGAAAGACTCAAAAAGAGGTTGCAGAAGGAATTGGTATTGGTCAAGGCACATACAAAAATTATGAAACTGGTGCAAGAGAACCTAATAATGCTACCCTAGTCGCAATCGCAAATTATTTTGATGTAACAACAGACTACTTACTAGGACGAGAACAAACAGTATCTACTGAATCATTAAAGTTAAACAAAATCAAGGAACATATCAATGCTATCAATGACATTCTGAATGACTGAGGAGTTGATTTTTGTGAAGATTTACATTAGAGGCTTTGCAGAAATGCAAAGAGAAGTCGAAAGAACACTATCTGCACACACCGGAGAAGTTATAGAGCATATGTTAAAATGCTATCTAATGCCAGATCATCCAGCTGTGAATCACTGGAAATCTGAAATTGCAAATCAAATTTGTAGTGTTAATAAGTTGAAAAATACTAAAAAGTATCCTACTGCAAATAAGATTTATGCGTGGACATACGAACAAAATTGTGCAATGCTAACAAATTATACTAAATTTTCTAATTTCGTCCGTGAAATTTGCAATGACTATAGTATTGAGACAATTGAACCAGTAAAGGACATTATGGATGACTTCAACAAAATTTGTAAAGAGTATTTTAGCTGGCTTGCTAATATGCTAAGCACATCTGGAAAAGCCGCTAGCACTGATATATACGATAAATTAGATGAATTATTTCGATAGTACGAATTAGAGGTGAAACAGAAATGAGGCTATTTGTAACAGAACGTGCAGATCTGCTACGTGATCTGGAAAGAGAATTATCGTCTCGTACAGATAAGATAATTGATACAATTATACAGCTATACTTGTTTCCGGAGAATGCTGACGCAAAGAAATGGAAATTTGAAATTGCTCGTAATCTAAATTCTGTATCTGTGATCAAAAAGAAGTTGCCTACAGCAAAACAACTTTATAAATGGACATATTATAAAAAGTGGGATCTTGTAACAGACATAGCATGGATGAGTGTTACCATACGTGACATAGAATATAAATGTCATGCAAAGGTTACTGAACCAGTTGAAACGGTCTGTAAAGATGTAGATGATATTTGTTGTAAATACTTTCACTGGCTTACTCATGAGCTAAGTACCTACGGGTGTGTTGCAAACGCTCAGATTGATGAAAAACTGGATGAGCTTCTTAGAGATAAAGGACGGTTTAATAATATGTGAGATTTTTACAGGGTGTTGACTATTATGAAAATCCGTAAAAGAAAACGATATATCAAAAGCAGTAGTAACGTAAACACATTGGAGTTTGAGATTGATCTCATATACGCATTCAACGATGGTATTACAGCGGCATTCAATCCGAATTTGACAGATTCTGAATTAGACGATGTAATAGAAGAAACCGCAGAAGAGCATTACTACGCATTCATGAATTCTGTTGCAATTAATCTAAAAGCTATTGGCTTTGAAACATTAGAAGGTCCGAATTTCAGTAACCGAAATAATAGTAAGTCGTGTTATTTTGTACTCTGCAAAGAGGATGAGTATGAGGCACTGAATGTGAAAATCATTCTAAATCTTAGAATTTCAGATCATCGTCTGACAAAGCATAAGGGCAATAATAAAAATTGGGATAGATTTGATGCTAGAAATGAATACTATGCTAGAGAACTTGAAAATTACCGTGATTTGAATGAAAAGAACCCAGATGACCTACAATACGATAGTCTTGAAATCATTGTGAGCGGACACAAATTCCAGACATATCGTCAAGCGTTAAGCTATATTGTCAATCGAGTGAAATCTGCTTTCCGAAGCTAAATCATCATAAACTAAACATAGCCTGTACTATTCAGAACAAACTGATTAGTACAGGCTATATTTTTACTATATGAAATCGGTTTCACAGAGTGATACTATTGACAAAACATCAAGAAAAAATTATACTATAAGAAATACTGCAAAATTCGACTGTAAAAATCCCCTATATGTATCAGCCATATTTACTGATAGCACTTGCTATATTCATATTGTAATTCGTATATCCGTATTTGTCAATACATAAATACGGATTACTGAATTATTTGTGAATATATCTAAAAGAGAGGAGACAGAATTATGACAATTTCACAAAGGATTTTTCAGCTGCTAAAAGCGAAAGGGAAGATGCAGAAAGAACTAGCTGCGTACACAGGAATCTCAACTGCTGCTATATCTGACTGGAAAACACACGGAACAAATCCATCTTCTGACAAAATTGTTGCAATCGCAGAGTTTCTAGGTACATCTCCGGAATATATTCTGACCGGAAAAGAATCTGAAAATAATCTATCTGAGAATGAAATTGAAGTGCTCCACATTTATCGAAAATTCTCAGATCGAGATCAGATAAAAATAATTGGTAGACTAGAACAGATGTATGAAAACAAGCGTCAGGATTCCCTAGAATCGATGCTACGAAACCAAGAGGAAAACTATAGTCACACCACAACAAAAACCAATACAGGCGAATCTGAGCAGTCTGGGATTGACATAAATGCTTTGAAAAATGCAAAAGATTCATCAGATGAATATTGATGCGGGATTACAGCATAATACTCATGAGGTGGTCTTATGAAATCTTATAATATGATAGAACAAAGTACGGCATGCTTAATTCAATGCAATATTACAGCATTGCCTGTTAAACTTCGAAAAATTTGCAAAGTGTTTCAAGTGAAGATCGTAAAACTGAGTGATATAACAAAACGACAAGATCGTATAAATATCATTGGTGGGTTGATTAAAATTGACGGACAGATGTGTATATTAATAGATGATTCTACTTCAATCGAAAATCAAAGGCTTTTAATAGCATGCGAAATAGGTCGTGTATTCACTGGAATCCAACTATCTGATGAAGAAGCATACCGATTTGGATTAAATCTATTAGCCCCGATTCCAGTCTTGTCGGCTATCAACGTAGATGATGTGTATCAGCTTGTAAAACTATGCAGTATTCCATTATCCGCAGCAAAGAAGCAGATAGTGTGTATACAAAATTATAAGCGGAACGGTGTCCAGCATGATGATATTCGTTTGTATACGCAGTTTCAAAACTATATCTTTGGTAAAATAAACAAATGACAGATGCGTATATCAATATGATTTTCGTCAAATTGCACACAGTACACACTTTAAAATTTGTACAATTTGCAAATAGAACAATGTCGTGAAATGTGATATAATGTATTTGTAAAAATTATTTATTCCAATTTGGGGGTGTAAAATGAAACAAATCAAGTTGAAATTAACAGACTCTTTGAAGGAATTGGAAGAATCAATTTCTAAAAAGCCATCAACGCAAACTGATGTCATGACAATTTCGGATTTAGTAAACACAGCTGATACTAATTCAGTTATATTCATTTTGAACGGTGGAGTATTTGATGATCGAAAAGCATATCAGACAGTCAGAAAAGATCTGATTGAAAACAATCATCTAAAGGCTGTTGTAGCACTTAAACCTGGATTGTTGCATACAACAAACGCACAAATTGCTATGCTCGTACTTGGTGAATCTGATGGTAACGTGTATATGGTTGACGCTACAGGTGTTTACCATACAAACGAAAATCATAAGATTCTGTCTGATGACGATATTTCTAAGGAAACGCTGAACAAAAGCACAGTTGAAAAAGCAAATCGATAATTACGACTAAAACAGCAGTATTTTGACTAAAATACTGCTGTTTTTCAACTTTTCAAGCTTCATTTGAAGCCGATTATCCGCAAAAGGGTACACTTATCCCCTTATAAGTGCTTTCTGACTTTTTATTTGTCCACGTTTTACCATCAGCAGATTGGCACACGCAAACAGCACATTCAGCTTGTTGAAATTTTTCGCAAGTCCACGATATCGAACTTTTCGAAAGCCAAATGTGTCTTTGATAATTTTAAAAGCATGTTCTACTTTGCAACGTACAGCGGATTTTCGGTTTTCAATGTAACGTTCCCAGTCAATCGCATGATCAGATACTTGCGGCAGGCTTTTCGGACGGCGGCTGATGCGAAAATCGATCTTACGAAAATGTTCGTTGTTTTTGATTTCATCCCGTTTCTCAATTCCAATATATCCGCTGTCTCCATATGCAACATGATCGTCCTCCCGCAGTAATTTGTGCGCTTCGGTTATATCGTGTGCATTGGCTGCTGTGGCTGTGATTGTATGCACCAAACCACTTCCGGAATCCACCCCAATGTGGCATTTCATCCCGAATTTCCATACATTTCCCTTTTTGGTCTGATACATTTCCGGATCCCGTTTCTTCTCTGCATTTTTGGTCGAACTCGGTGCAGAAATAATGGTTGCATCTACGATCGTACCGCCGTGCATGATATGCCCAGTAGCTTCCATCACACGATTGATCGCCTTGAAAAACACTTCCCCCAGATGGTTTTCTTCCAGCAAATGACGGAATTTCAGAAGCGTTGTTGCATCGGGAACCTGTTCCTCCATAAAGTCGATATTCATGAATTTCCGGAATGCATAGCTGTCATAGATGGCATCTTCCACGCCCTCATCAGAGAGATTGAACCAGATCTGCAACAGATACATCCGCAGCATTTTTTCGATTCCTTTTGTTGGTCTGCCACGCTTGCCGTTCGGATAATACGGGCGTACAAATTCTACCCATTCTTCCCACGGAATAATCTCATTCATGATGTCCAGGAATTCTTCCCGCTTCGTTTTCCGCTTTCTCAGGCTGTACTCATAATCGCTGAATGTCATCTGGCTCATTTGTCTTTTCCTCCTGCTTTTTTGTCTTTTTTCTATTATACCATATTTGCTGCGTAATGGGAAGATTTAATCAGTGTTTCCCTAAATTTCGATGTGAAGAACCAGTCTCATGCGCAAATTGATTGCACATGAGACTGGTTCTTTTTTATTTCGGTGCAGGTGTCAATGAAAAATCACGTCTGTATAGTTCGTAATCTCCGGGTCGCATTGTATCTGGATCAACTTTTGCTCTGTAATAGTCACAACAGTCAATAGCAACCTTACTATTCATTGCGTAAAAATTGTAGAACTGGGCATCTGTGTAAGTGTGCTGTATACCAGCCCATGTCACGACTGATTTGTATCTCAATTCCCGTCGTAGAGGTGGACCATCGAGATAGCATTCACGGTATGTGACTATGCCGTAATCTTGGTAATGATCTTCTTTGTAAGTGTATTCAGATGCAGGTGTGCTAACACAGCCACCACATAGCAATATAGTGCTGGTTGTGAGCGTATAAACAAAATACCTGAAGAATTTCATAATATCGCATCCTAACAAGACTATCCTCATCTAGAGGGTGGTCTTTTTTTTGTTTTAATATTAACTCCTGTCATGTTTTAGTGCCTACTAATAGACCGGAAATCTATTAGCATGAAAAATAGCTTTTTGCAATCATTATAGTAAGTAGGGGTAATTATCAATGATTCAACAAGTCATGCATCAATGTCTACCCCAAGTTCTTGTAAGAGTCGTTTTTCACCAAGTGGAGTAATCAGTGTCTGTGTGTATAGCAAATAACCGGTTTCTGAAAGCCGACGCTTTACGACAAACCACCCTGCATTTGCATACTTCTCGGTAGGGTAATTTCTGTGATCTCTGTCACTGTACAGAAATCCGTTTTCTCTCAACCATGCAAACATGCCCTTACGCCCAAATGTTACGCCGTAGTAATCCCTCAGCTTTCTGGTAAATGTGTAAACGTCAATTCCAATTGGTTCAAACGATTTAGAATTATCAGATTTAGCATCATACGTTTTGGCATCTGACTTGAACGTCTTACACGTTTCCAACTGTCTGGTCATGCTCTGAATCGTATCTGATTGTGATTTGATGATGTCGTACAAGTATTTTACATCAGATGCTGTAGATTCATTTAGGATACGACTTCGAATGTCTGGAAGTACTTCTGACGTAATCCAACGCTTGAATAGAAGTCTGCTGTACAAGTCACTGAAGTTGACAAGACTGTAGAAGCCACCCTCATTGATGACTGGCACGGGTTGAATCTCACCACCAATATTACAATTCACCATGCACTTATCCCCACAATCTACATGCTTGACCATGGCTTCTCTTGGGTTGCTGTATCCGAGTGCAGTTGCAATATCTTTTGTGAAGAAGTATGGTGTGCTATTGATGATCAATGTGCGAACTTCTCCAAAATGCTCATTAGAGTAATGTGTAACCGCATATGTAGTTTCTTTCATTGTAATTTTCCTTTCAGATTTTTGACTATCAACTTTTGTTTCGCAGTGTGCGTTTTTGCTTCTAAAACATATAACGAGGGACACCACAAGAAGTGAAAATATGGTGATGGATTTTTTCTGAAATCCACATACATGGTGCATGGCTTATAAACCAAATTAAATCTGCAAAGCACTTTGAAATGTGTATTATATAATTCTTAGTATCCATATTTTAGGACTTTTAAACCTAAGATTGCGATGTGCAAAATTTGCAGTTTAGATGCTATTTCTGCATTACATATGCAATTTAGAGCATAGTCCAAGAACATGGAATTGTAAACCTTGTGGTGAACCAAAATGACGATAATGTGCAAAGATCAGGGTATATACTATATATATAACAATAAAATACAATAAAACAATGAAACTTTACAATGAAACTCAATAAAATTTCAAGAGGATTATAGCTGGAAATTATTCCCTTAAAGCATGAACAAAACAGATTTTTTGTGAAGGTCAATTTTTGAGTTCATCGTTATGGTTTAATGTCAGGGTGATGCCCTACAAATCCACAAAACAGATATGGAGGAATATCTATGAGACGAATTGAAAGTGCAGTTGCAAGTGCAGATCGAGTATTAGCTTATGCCAAAGAGCAGGAAATCAAAACAACCACAACCATGTACGACACCACAAAAGATATGACAAATCATATCATCAAAGCATGCAATGAGACAGTTAAGATTTTAACCAAGCGAATGAAATTTTCTACACCTAGGAAACCAGTTTCTGCGATACAAGGACAGCAACAGCCATCGTTTGCAAAAATCAATTACCTGTACGCCGAAGCTTTAGATCAGTTACGAGATGATCCAATCCCAATTCCAGCAATTTCTCAGTGTGCTTATTATCTTTCCAGATGGTTTCATAGCCGGATTTTGACTAAGTATACGGGTAGAGATTTAAAACTCCACTGCAAGTATTATCGGAATTTAATCCCATCACTAGTAATTTCTTATGGATATTATTTGGAACGTGGACAGCTTAATGTATTCCATGATGTATTTCAGAAATTTGAAGCTGATTTGAAATCTAGGGATTGCAGATATGCACTTCCGTTTAACGCATTTCAGATTGCCAAGTCCAGTGCAGGACTATACGGTAATTTTGCTTCTCAGCTGATTTTTGACTACCTGTGGGACTATGGTTTGGATTGCCTTTCATTTTGTGACCCTGAGTATGATTCAAACTTTCGGGCGTGCGGATTGCGAAAAAATATCATAACTGAGAAACTTATGGATTCAAATATCCCTGAACTAGATGCCTACGATGGTGATTATGAGTCAAATCTTTCGTATCTTGACCAGTTTTCAGTTGTTGGAGGAGAGTTGAGTGAGTAAGATCAAGTTTACACAGATTCCAGATAAGTTCAAATATCCGGCAAAGTGTAAAGGTGCTTTATCTACAAAGCATTCTGAGATTGTGACCTATGTTGTTGACCACTTTCGGAATTCTATAAAATACAAAAACCAAGTTATAACTGCTTTGAACACAGCGAGTTATTATGCAGTTTCTGATGACACATGGCCAGAATCGTGGAATTTGAATGATCCCTTGCAGTCTATGCCAGTTGTTCCAGACGACTCCATATTCGACGTGTTAGGTAGCTTGTATTTAAATCTTGCAGATATCGAATGGGATGTTGTAGAATCCAATTCTTCAATTGATTTCCAGGAAACAATAGAATCGACATCATCAATGGTGACTTGTAAATCTAGCACTATGCGTCAAGCAACACCGACACCGAAAGAAGATCTGTATATTCGACCACCAATGATTCCACAATTCGACGTAACAAAACCGTGGTTGCAGGAAGTTGTAAATGGTCAGGAGTATGTGATTTATACATCCCTTCCAGGTATTCCAGAAAATCAAAGTCAGATCTCAGTGACTACAGATATCTCGAAAATGAAATCATCCGATTTGCTTAATCTGTTTCCAAACCGCTGTATACATACTAGAGCCGCTGTTATGTATGAGCCATATGGTGATCTTGCTTTTGATGAGAACCTTGGGGTTATATTTCCAATCGAAGGATTTACACATGATGAAGTGAGAGATAACATTATCCGATATCCCCACCTGTACAAGCTAATGCGTGTTGTTGATGGAAAATTTGTAAGTTTCTACCAAAATATAGAACTAAACGGAGAGCTGCATGACGTTTTGCAGGTGTGGAATGAGCTTCCAGACAGCAAGTACATCCCAAAGTCCACGGAATACATCAAGGAATACGTTGTACGGCGTTTCCTACTTGAACGTGACAAATTACATGCCCAAACTAAATGGGCGTTATACGGGACGCTAGAGCCATTTCTGACGCTTTTCATGGAATCCGAAAAATATGCCACTTATGGCTATGCAGATTCTTTAGCTCTTGCATCTCAATGTGTAAAATCTCGTGTTTCGTATAAACAATCTAGAAATCCAATTTTGAGGGCGGTGAACTACGCTAAATGAGATCTTGTATTTTCAGTGCTCATTGCACTGAACCAGTTTGTGACTTAGCATGCCCGTCACTAGTAGAAACGACATACTTGCTAGAGCGAAATCACATTGACATGCAAAATTCGGTTTATAACACATCTCGAAAAATACTGGATCGAGTATGCGATATACTAGATCATGCTGAAAATAAGCTTTGTACTGTTGAGACAAATGACACTATAGCATCATCCAACTTGCTTACCTACTGTGCTATATGCAAGCATTGGAAGGGAAATAGATTACACTGCAACGTGTATCATTTGAACTTTTCGTCATATCTGGACAATATTCAAAAAAGCTGGTCAGCAAAAGATACTCCAGAAGATTTGGAGTATGCACAGATATGGTCCAGCACTGCAAAAGTCCTAATCATCTCAAATATTGACTATGTGCAGTTCAAGGATTTTCAAGCACAGACTTTACTAAATTTAATTCATAACCGACAGGCTAGTAATCTGACAACCATCATTGTATCTCCAAAGGTGAACAGTTTGATTGGCAGTGGTCTGTTTTTCAACAAACTTCAATCTGTGCTTAGAGGGGCGGTGATGTCAGCGTGAATGGTTCCATTGAATTGCAAATGATATCGAAAATTTTGACTTGTGATTCACAATCTGACGTTGAAAAACTCTGTGAATTTGACGAAAGCTATTATTCAATCTTCAGACCACATATACAGTTTATCATGCGGCATCGTGATAAATACGGAGAGGTTCCGGATGTTTTCACATTTCAGTCGGAATTTGAGGATGTTGCACTAGTTCGCGTAGATGAACCGATTGAATACTTAATCCATGAAATAAATAAAAACAAGCAACGCATCATGCTTGTCGAAGCTTTTAATAAGCTAAAAGACTTAGGATCTGCTGATGTTACAGAAGCATGGGAGTATTTATCAAATCAGTGCGAGAGAGTGGCTATGCTTGATTCGTCTCAACCAATGGATTTGGTGAAGGATTCAGAACAGAGAAGCGATCAAGTTTTAGAATATAGTCAGCAAGAACGAATTCCTACAGGGTTTGACGAAATCGATAAGTGTATGTATGGTGGTTTGTCTACTGTAGAGGAACTTGTAATTCTAGTTGCTCGTACAAATACTGGTAAGTCATGGGTTGGCACAAGAATGATGGAATCTGCACAAGGTCATGGATTTCCAGTTTTATATTATTCACCGGAAATGCAGGCTAGTTTTCTCGGAACTCGATTTGATACATGGCGTGGAAAATTTCAAAATAACCTGCTGTTTCAAGGTCAATATACAGAGCAATATCATGCTTATTTGAAAGATCTTGCATCACAGACAACTAGTGCATACGTTTTGGAGGACAAAGATGCTCCAGACGAAGTTGTGAATGTACCATTTTTGAAAAAGCTTGTGAAAAAACATAAGATCAAGCTTTTAGTCATAGACGGTCTGTCATATATGTCTGATACTGAGAAATCTGATAAAGATTACACCAAGTATAAAAATCTATGTGCGGATCTGTTCCGGCTCAGTAAACAATGTGGATGTGCTGTAGTAGTTATGATGCAGGCAAATCGTGAATCCAGAAACAACAAGGATGATAAAGGGGAAGTGTTTCCAAACATTTACAACATCGAAGGATCTGACCATCCTGCCAGAATTGCTACTCAGGTGTTTGCTATGCGACAGATATTCGATAAACATGTTCTGGACATACGCTTAGAGAAAGCAAGAAATGCAAATAATCAGAAACCAGAGTTTTCCTATGCATGGGATATCAATACTGGCAATATGAAATATCTCCCAAGTGCTGATACTATGCCGGCTACAATTGCTCCAAAGGTTGATCTTAGCGGTACTGTAAGTGTCAATCAACCAGATACGAGCATTGTATTAGAGGATTCTGAGGATGTTGAATTTTAATCAGTTGAGGTGTAAGTATGCTTGATATTATATCCGTTTTAGATAAGCTAGAATCCATGAAACTCATCCGGACAAGCCGTAAAGTGGGTAACTATATGCAGATATATTGCCCGTTTCATTCTGATGGTAAGGAACGTAAACCATCATGTGGTGTTCTGATTTCAGATGAGTACAGAAATGGTCATCGCTATCCAGCAGGGTTTTGTCATTGTTTTGCATGCCAGTATGCACACACTTTGGATGAGATGATTTCAGATCTTCTGAAATTACATAATATTTCAAAATCCGGATTAGACTGGCTGAAAGAAAACATTCCTGGATTTGATGATGATTTAGCGTCATTTGACTTTTTGCTGGATGGAGATACTGTAACATCACTCGTAAACCAGTACGCTATCGATTACTTGAAAATACATTCAAAGACAGAACAAACTTATGTTTCAGAAGAAGAACTTTCAAAGTATCGATATACTGTTCCATATATGTATGATCGTAAACTGACTGATGCTATTATAGAAAAGTTTGATATAGGGTATGACGGAAATTGGATTGCTCCCGGCAGAAAAAAGCCTACACCATGCATTACGTTTCCTGTTCGTGATAAATCCGGTCATACGTTATTTTTCTGTCGTCGATCTATTGCAGGCAAATTTTTTAATTACCCAACAGGTGTTACAAAGCCTGTATATGGATTATATGAACTTCCTGCTAATTGTAAATCTGTTATTGTCTGCGAAAGCTGTTTCAATGCACTAACATGTTGGGTGTATGAGAAACCTGCTGTTGCTTTGCTTGGAACTGGAAACTCATATCAAATTCAACAGTTAAAGGAACTTGGTGTAAATGAGTTTGTTCTAGCATTTGATCCAGACGAGGCAGGGCGTAAGGCTACAGAAAAATTAAAACGTGCATTGCATAGCGTTGCAATTGTATGGTCTTACGCAAATATTCCTGCTGGTAAGGATATAAATGATCTTACAAAAGATGAGTTTGATAACTTATACGTCGAGTAAAATTGCGAGGTGAAACATAATGGCAAAAACTGTGAAGCATAAAAACTCTACAGATCTTGAATCTGTATTGCGTTATTTTAGAGAAACCGTTTTACAGCATGATCACGCAAAAGAATCTGTTTCTATCCATGATAAAAAGACAAATGATTTTAATCATGCACTAGAACTCGAAGATTTGAATTATGCAGATCGAGCTAGATTAGCCACAAAGCAGATGGAAAACTTAAAGAAAAGACGAGCAGCCAAGGATTATGTGTACGAGTGTCAAGCTCTCGTAGATGTGCTAAGCAGTCCAGAGGGCATTCGGTTTATAAATAAGTTAAATGAGGCTTTAGGTGCTATGAGAAAACAGGAAAAGCAACATGAATCTCGAGTATACAAGAAGAGATTTCAATGACATTTCAGTTCACTCGTTATATATAGTAGCAGGAGGTCAGACTGCAAATTAAACATATCGAAATAAAACTGGAGGAATTCTAAATGGGATTTAAGACAGCAAATCAGTATGAAGAAGAAAAATATGCAGGTAAGTTTCGGCTTGCCGATGATGGAGATATGGCAGATGTGATTCCGCTGTATCAGAGTAAGAATGATGTGCTCATTGCTGATGTACACTACATCAAGAGTGCAGATTATTCAGGTTATGTGCATTGTTGCGGTACAGGATGCCCCGCATGCAGTAGAGGTATTCGTAGACAGACAAAGTTGTTCATTCCGCTTTACAATGTAGTAGAAAATGAAATTCAGTTCTGGGATCGTACACAGAAGTTTCTGCCACAAGTTCATAAGGACTTTTTTGGAAATGATCGATATCCGAATCCGTCTGAGTTCGTGTATCGAATCACCAGAAACGGTGCAGCAGGGGATATGGCTACCCGATACATCATCATGGTTGTCGGTAAGAATACAACGTTGCCGTATGATATGATTCTGTCTAATAACAAGGCAGTTATGCCTGACTATTACGAACATATCTGCAAGGAAGTAGATGCCGGAACTCTATCTACATGGATTGACAGCGCGTCATCTGGAAATAGTTATGGAGATTCAAGTAACATTCCAGAGTATGTTCCGGTACCGAGAGCTTATGCATCATCTGGAGAGAATACAGCAACCACTCCGACTAATGAAGATTTTAGTGAGTTACCTGATTCGTCTATGGCTGATGTTATGGAACTCGATGATTCAGATGTTCCGTTTTAATTTAATCCGATTCAATCCGTATAAATGACAAATGCCCTCTTTGAGAATTCATAGAGGGCATCTTGATAGAGGTGATAATCTCATGGGACTATTTAATGCTGCTCAGATGTCGCAGATAAAAGCGGCAGCTGTAAAAAGCAATAATGCTCTAACTGTTCCAGCAAAACGGAAAACAGTGTCTAAGAGCATCACATCAGACCTTGAAGAAATTTCACGAAACGTGGAAGAGTATTTCAAGGATTCTAATGCTATCCTCATTACGTCAAAAGCACAGCTACATGATTACGTTACAGAACTTATAAAGACTGGCTACGCTGCAATTGATACAGAAACTACAGGTCTGGATCGGTTAAATGACACAATTGTTGGATCATCTTTATACTATCCTGGTGGTGTAGAGTGTTATATTCCAAATAAACACATTGTACCTATTTTTGATGAACCGTATGCAAATCAGCTTACATACGAAGATGTGACAGAAGAATATCAAAGAATAGCAGATAGCGATGTAAGACTGATTTTCGCAAATGCTGATTTCGACCTTGCTATGATCTACAAAGACCTCAAAGTAGATTTTATTAAGAGCTGCTACTATGATTGTATCACTGCATGGCGCTGTCTGAAGGAAAATGAGAAAGATAACTCATTGAAGGGGTTGTATTGTAAATATGTATTGCGAGGTAAGGGAGATCCGATGAAATTTCGAGATTTCTTTACGCCTGCACAGTTTCCATATTGTCGTCCTGAAATTGCAAAATTGTACGCTGCACATGATGCTAAGATTACCTATGAGTTATTTATGTGGCAGTTGCCCTATTTACTGAAAGATAATCCAAAGTGCAAAAAACATGGATTTGAAGCAATTGCAGATTTGGTATGGAATGTAGAATTTCCCATGATTGCAATTTGTCAGAATATGCACAGACGAGGCATTTATCTGGAAAAGTCGATGGCAAAGATGCTGCATGCGAAGTATATCCCAACACTGGAAAAAGAACGTAGCAAGCTTCGTGATATGGTTCAGGAATTGATAGATGATCCAAAATATGTTACTAATACCAGATGCCCATTTAATTCAAGCGTTGATTTCAATGAATGCTCATCAAAGCATGTTACATGGATTGTGTATGACCTATTACGTCTTGGTGATCCAAAACATAGAGGTACTGATAAATCAATTCTTAGTACATTTAATGTTCCGGTTGTCAATCAGATATTGAAGTGTCGGAGCTTGGTAACTTTGATTTCTACGTTTGTAGAAAAATTGCCAAATGCAACTTCTCCGGATAGCAGAATTCATTGTGAGTTCCGAGCAATAGGAGCTGATACTGGGCGCATGTCATCCAAGTCACCAAACATGCAGAACATTCCTAGTAAGCATAATGATATTCGGCATATGTTCCGTGCAACTCCTGGATATGTACTTTTATCGTCAGACTTCAGTTTACGGAAAGTTGGCTGAAGTAAAACTCTGTTAATTCGGGGAATGCCTATGAGATGTGGTTCACTTATGGGTTAATCCCGAGCAAGGTGCTATAGTACCGTGTGTAGAGATCATCGAAAGCTAGAAATTGACATTTGTAGAAATACATAAATATGAGTTTTCAATCATAGGTCAGTTGAGATAACCAAGTTAGTAGAGTACAGCTCAGGCGAGTTAGTGTTTAGGTGATATTACCCTATTGTAAATCTATTAAATGGAAATTCAGAGATTTGTGTATATGTGGTAACAGCTATGCACATTTAAGAGTTGATCCGACACCCTTAGTAATAAGGGAAGCGTTTAGCGAACGCATAACCGATAAAGCAGCAAGAACCAAAATTGACCGCATTTGTCAGTCAGGACGAAAATATGATCCGGTCTTTTCAGGAGAACAAGGATATTTATAGTTTCATTGCGTCTATCGCATTTAATATGAGCTATGAAGATTGCCTTGAATTCAATCCTACTACCGGAGCTTATCAACCAGAAGGAAAAGCAAGACGTTCAGAATCTAAAAGTGTGGTACTTGGAATTTTATATGGACGTTCTATTAACACGATTGCAGACCAGCTATATAGTCATATGGATTGGTCTGATGAGAAGAAATTAAAACAAGCACAGTATGTGTACGACTCAGTTCTGAATGCGTTTCCTGCACTCCGGAAACTGATGATTAATGCACAGAGATGCGCAAAAGAAAAGGGGTATGTTGAAACCATCCTTGGAAGAAGGCGGCATATTCCAGAAATGCAACTTCCAGAATTTGAATTTAAACCTTTGAAGGGTTATGTGAATCCGGACATTGATCCACTTGATGCGTCTACTTTGGATGTAACAGATGACATTCCAGATAGAGTAAAAGTCGCATTATATCGTGAATTAAAGTCTTATAAGTATTTTGGACAAGTTGCAAAACGTATCAGAGCACTTGCCGAAGAAGATCATATCAAGGTTATTAATAATAACCGCAAAATTGCTGATGGATCGAGACAGTGTGTAAACTGTGTTGATACTGAGACAGAGATACTGACAACTTCCGGTTGGAAACGATACAATCAAGTTTCTGTAGGAGATTCTATTTTGAGTTATTCTATGAATCTGAATTGCATCACACATGATAAAGTACAAGCAGTGCATATTTACCCCGGTGAACATGAAGTATTTGAGTTTAAGTCAAACGCATTCTCTGCGGTTTCCACTCCAAATCACAGATGGGTTTGTCAAGCTGGGAATAAGGGGGCAAAGTTTGTTACTACAGAACACATCATGAATATTAAATGGGTTGATCCACCTATATTGCGGATGAGCGATAACAATATTCCAGAATCATCATATAGCGATGATTTTATAAAATTGATTGGCTGGATTGCAACTGATGGGACCATTTCATCTAAGCATTATTGTGTAAGATTGTATCAAGACACTAAACGTGCTAAAGGTGCAGGTGTTTATCAAGATATGATTTCTGTGTTGCACCGTTTAGGTATCAAGTATACTGATAATGTTAGAAATAACACTTATCATGATATATATTTGTATAAATGTGATGTGACACTGGATGTTTTAAATTTGCTAGAAAACCGAACATTGAAATATGAGTTTGTTTCAAGTTTATCTGAACGGCAAGCAAATATTTTAATTAGTGCTATGATTCAGGGTGATGGTTGGACGAGTGGTAGTCAAACTTGCTATACTTGCAATTCTGCTGAAAAAGCTGATATATTTCAGTATTTGTGTGTGATTGGGGGTCATGTATCTCATATGTATAAAATCGATCCTACTGAATCATCTATTCACTATGGGAATGTTTCTAATCCATCAGGGTATATAAATACAAAAAATCCGTATTATCTTGTTTATATAAATAAACGTAAACGAGCTCATATATATCCAGATCATAAATCTGCATCAGTGGTTGATACCGTTTGGTGCGTTACAACTGGAAATGGTACTTGGATTGCTCGACGAAATGGTAGTGTGTATATCACAGGAAACTCAATTATTCAAGGAAGTGCTGCTGATTTAACAAAATTAGCTATGCTAAAAGTAGAGAATAATCCAGAATGGAATAAGATTGGTGGTAGAGTCCTTGTTCCAGTTCATGATGAGCTGATTGCAGAAGTTCCTATCGACAAGTGGAAAGAGGGCGGAGAGATTTTGAGTAGTTCTATGTGCTCTGCTGCAAATTTCCTACCATTTTCCATCAAATGTGATGTCACAACAACATATCGCTGGTATGGTCTGGAATATCCATGTCGCTATAAACAGCCATTCACTGTACACCCTACAGAGAAGGATGAAATCGCCTGGATTCAGTATCATCTATTTGAAGTTGGGTATGATCTTCCTGTGTATAAAACAGCAGATGGGGGAAAGCCTGAAGGTGATGAAGCCCTTGGTGTAAATGGTGTATGGAGTGACACCGTAGAATCCGATATGTTAGACTATTGCAATCGTTATAATATTACAGAGGGTGAGTTCCTAGAACACATCCATACAAAAGTGCATACTGGATATGCACCCGGCGAAAAACATGTATAACTTAGGAGGTTTGTTTTATCATGAAGTTTTCCGTAAGTACAAAGCCGCTGATTAGTGGTGTAAATCTGGCAATTGTAGATGCCAATATCACAAGATACTATCCGAAAAGCAGTGTTGTATACATTTCAGCGTCCAATACAACACTGACAATTCATCACGATGGTGAATTTGTGTCTACCAGCATCAATTTTAAGGGATCTGGCGATGGTGCTGATTCATCTGTATATGTGGATGCAGCTTTATTCAAAAAGCTTGTAGGAACACTTTCTGGTTCAGATCGAGTTGTGTTTGAATTCACAGGAGACTGCCTTATTCTGCATAGCGGCAGTTCTAAGTATATGCTTCAAAAGGCAGCATCTACGATGGATTTCATTCCGAATGTTATTTCAGAGATTACAAGTGCAGAACTTGATAAGGCAATTACTATTGATGTTTCTGACTGGAAAGCAATCAAATCTAGTCAGTTGTATGTGAAGTCTGACGCGTCCAGTAATGTACTTTATACACTTGTTTATGTTTCTTCTGATGGTGATGCACTTGTTTGCGATATGGATAACAGTCTGCTTACACACAGTTCCATTTCTGGAATTGAAGAAACATGTATGATTCAGGATACAGTTGTAAATGTTCTGGCTAGCATTACATCTGGTGTACTTGTAAAGCGTGATGACAAATTTGTAGTGGCATCTATTACAGATGCGTATGAATGCCTTGCAAGTTTTGCACCAATTTATGAATCCGACGAAGTTGGCAGCTATAATGCTGATATGATTATTGGTTTGATGCAGTCTAATAATGATACAAGCATGCTTGCAAAAACTGCTGATTTGAAAAAGGCAATGTCTCAGGCATCGATGCTTGCTCCAAGAGGTTACACAATCAATTGTGATTTCACTGGGGAGTACATCGATTTTAAGACACCTACTATGGAATGTAAGATTCCTGTTGTAAATGGTCCAGTGAATTCATACACACTGAAGTTTAATCCAGACTTGTTTGGTAAAGTGGTATCTCACCTTCCAAGTGATGATGTTACAATCCGACCTACATATAATGGAGATGAAATTGTTGGAATTACCTGCGAGTGTGATTATCTCACAGTTGTTCTTGGAGCGTGTGAGTGATGGGCTTTAAGACCGCTAACATGGCGGCGGTTGTCCGATTTAATTCTGCCAATAGCAGCAACTTTTTGGATGCTTACGAGATGTATCTGCATGACACTGTACAGAGCAGTCTTAATAGACCTAAATCGAGGACATTTGCACCGTCCAGCTTTCGATGTGCTAGGAAGAATTGGTTTCGGTTGCGTGGAACAACTCCTGATGTTGTTCAGGTTCCAGATTTAAGCCTACAGCACACAGCAGAGGTTGGAACTGCTAGACATACTGCAATTCAATCAAAGTTATCTAAAATGCTTGGACAAGACTGGATTGATGTAGAAACATATCTTTCTGGCATTCCAGATTATCCATATGACTACACCATTCAAAAAGCTGGATTTGAATCTAGAATATCTATTCAATATCCACCGATTAAATTTGCGTGTGATGGTATTGTTCGGTGGAACAACAAACTATATCTTCTGGAGATCAAAACTTCAGAGTATAATAGTTGGGAAGAATTGACAGATCCAAAATCAGTGCATATGGATCAGGTGATGTGCTATAGTACATTACTACAACTTCCAGATGTCTTAATGCTTTATGAAGATAGACAATATGGTGGTATGAAATGCTACGAAGAACATTTCAGCATTGATGATATGATACATGTGAAAAACAAATTTGATTATATCATGGAGATGGTTGACCACAATCTAGCTCCAGAGAAACTACCGCATGCTGATTATATGTGTAGAAATTGCGAGTATCAAAAGAAATGCACAGAGTGGGGGTGATACTTTGTCATTAGCAAATAAATATAGACCTACATCATGGGATGATGTTGTAGCACAGCCATTTGTTGTGGATATGCTAAGAAACATATGCTGTCATGAATTATCAAACAGAAACTTTCTGTTGATAGGTCCTGCTGGTACAGGTAAAACTACTATGGCTCGTATTATCGCATCATCATTGAATGGCGAAGATGGTAATGTCATTGAACTGGATGCTGCGTCAAATAATGGTGTTGATATCATTCGAGACCTTATTCAACAAGCAAAGTTGTACCCAGTAGGGCAAAAGTACAAGGTGTTCATTATAGATGAATGCCATTCATTGACAAATTCAAGTTGGCAAGCACTTCTCAAAACCATTGAGGATGTACCAGCCATGAGCATTTTTATTTTTTGTACAACAAATCCGGAAAAAATTCCGGAAACTATATTGTCACGAGTTCAGACATTTCAGCTATCAAAATTAAGCGTAACTGAAATTAAGGATCGTCTTGAATATATTATCTCCAGAGAAAATTCAGATTCTTCTAATATCACATATACAGAGGATGCAATTTCCTATATTGCAAAACTTGCAAATGGTGGTATGCGAGACGCACTTACGCTCCTTGATAAAGCATTGACTTACAGCAATAATATTACATCAGAATCTTTGTCTATTGCTTTAGGGCTTCCAGACTATGATGATTATTTTGCCTTGCTGAGCGCTATTACAAAGCATGATAATGCAAAGATAACATCAATGATTAATCATGTCTATAATAGCGGCAAGAATTTTGTAAAGTGGTTTGAATCATTTCATTCATTTGTTATGAACATTGTAAAATATGTGTTCATGCAAGATATTGATGCTACGATGATACCATCTCACTATGCTGATAAAATATCTTTGTATACAACTGCTCATGCATCAGTATGTTTGAAGATCTCAAACATCCTTATTAAGATGCTTCGAGAACTTAGAACTACTTCATATCAGCAGGAAATTGCATTAACATTTCTCTGTATGCCACCAAGGAAGAAGGCGAGTGGATGATTGATTTAAATTCTGTGATGTCTGAGAACACTAAGGATATTGAATCAGTTGTGTCATGGTGTAGTGAGATTTATGATGAGAAATTCGCTGAATATTTTTTAAATGCACGAGTTTTATTTGAACGTGTGCAATCAAAAACACATCCGATTACAGACGATGAACTTAGCCAGATTTTAATTGATTTACCAATGAAACTGTTTGATGTTTCAGAGGTTTTGAATCAGTTTCGGCTCAGTTATGAGGTTGTAAAGCTTAGAAATAAGCAAAAAGAATCGGATTTGATAAAATCATCATCTGAAACTACTGCACCAAAACGAAAATCTGACGCAGAGTTACAAATGATTCCTGATAAGTTGCTTGTAACTGCATTTGATTCTGTGATTACACGAGTAGAGAATGAAATTTCATTCTGTCGTGAGTTGATTATGAGTTCAAAGAAGATTTGGGATGCAAGACGAAAGACAGAACAAGTGAATCCAATAAGTGAAGTGTCAGATCTTCCAGACTATAATGTAAAGTCCTATATCAAGGGGTGATTTTCATGACATTTGATGACATTATCAACAAAAAGAAAAAAGAGTGGAATTGTAGTGACTTGATGAATACTGCTAACATTACACATGGTGAAAAATTACCGTTTTCATCACCATTAATGAACTGGTGTACATATGGTGGTATTCCTCGTGATAAAATTACTGAGTTTTTTGGTGAATTTAGTGGTGGAAAAACTACCACTGCTGTTGATATTTGCAAAAATGCAATTGAGATATTCAAACAAGAATATATGGAGCATATTGAGCTATTAAGTTCTAGAATTACATCTGGAGATAAGTCTGCTCGCTCTGAATTGGAAGATTTTGAATGTGTTGGACCTAAAAAAGTGACATATATTGATTTAGAGCATACGTTTGATCTTGATTGGTCTGAAAAATTAGGTATTGCACATACTGATATCAAACTTATGCAACCACCTGATGTTCCGGCAGAGGATATACTTCAAACTATAGAGGATTTGATTTGTACTGGTGAAATTGGACTTCTTGTACTGGATTCTATTCCATCTTTGGTTACAGGAAAAGAACTTGAAAAGAAATATGGAGAGCGAACTGTAGCTCCTTTGGCCGGATTACTAACCATATTCTTTAGAAAAATTGTTCCTAAACTATCAAGATATCATTGTACACTGCTTACAATTAATCAAACTCGAGATAACCTTGATAATCCATATGTAGCGAATACACCTGGTGGTAAAGCCGCAAAATTTTACGCTGGTCTGCGAGTTCAGTTCCGAATCGGAGCTCCTGTCGATTTTCTTGGAAATGAACTTCCTACAAAAACTGAGAATCCAGCAGGATATATTATCAATGCTAAAATTGTTAAGCAGAAAACTGCACCTTATGACCGAAAGCAGGGAAGTTACTTTTTGATGTGCCAGTCTGGTATTCGGCCAGACTTCGACTATGCTTCACTTGCAATTAAGCGGTATGGAGTTATCCATAAAGCGGGTGCATGGTTCACAATTTGTGATCCATACACTGGAGAGGTGCTAGAAACTGCTGATGGTAAACCGATTAAGCTGAATGGATTATCTAAGGTGTATGAGTATCTGGCAACCAATACTGAATACTACGAGCGATTAAAGAAGTTCATTACAGATGACATCAATGGAATCACTACAGATGCAGGAACGGAGGATGAAAATGGATCAGAATCCAACCAAACACTACAGCTGTAAACAGGAGCATATGATCGCCGAATATTTAGGATGGGATGTTGTACCTGGTAGCGGTGCCAGAGATTTTCATCCAGGCGATATTCGGTCTGACTGCCATTTAGGTGAGTGCAAAACGCATACAAAGACTGTGAATGACATCAAATTTTACAGCCGCGTTTGGAATAAGATTCAACATGAGGCTGAATCTGAAATGCGTTGCCCCATTTTATTTGCCGATAATGGAACCCAGAAAATTGAAAATACATGGTGTATGCTGCCAAAACGATGCGTGAATATACTTACATTGGAGTGTGTTCATAACCCAGATATTAAGTGCAATAAATCTGGAATTGTCATTAAACACAAGTATATGAAGGACACATTGCATTATTCATATGCTATTATTGTTTCAGACTTTCCAGATGTATCATATCCGGTTATGATTGTGTCACTTCCGACATTTAAAGGTATTTTGGATGGTGATCTGTAATGCTGATTCAGGATGCAGGAAAGCAAATACTATCAAAAAATCCTGGAAAGATCTATATCTTCTGCGGCGATGACTATGGAATCAAGCATAAATATATTCGTATATTGAAGTCAATATATAAAGTTTCTATAGAGTGTGATACTGTCGAGGACGTAATCAAACGTTCTAAGACTAAATCGCTCTTACCAGAACCTCAGAAACTGTATATTGTTCGATATGATGATGGTTTTTTGAATTCACTGAATGATGATTCTATAGCTGAACTATCGAATGTAAGTATCAATGGTACGCTTGTATGTATATATCAAAGTGACAAAGCGACTGCAAAGTGTATGAAATATCTTTCTGACTTTGCAGTTGAAATCAATCGTGTAAACAAAAATCTTGTGTATAAGTACATTTTGTCAGATTATCCAGATTTACCAGAATCAATTTTGCAGATAGTTGCTACATATACATATGATTATAGTACTGCATATCATGTATGTGCATGTATATCAAAATGTTCTATGATATCACAGTTTGATAGTGATAATATTCAGCAAATTTTTCATTGTCAAAATGAAACAGATGACTTAGAGCTTCGTACTGCAATTGCATCTCGAAACTTTCGATACATCATGCAGCTAATTGATACATATCCGGGTGACTTGAATCAGGTGTTTTATATGATGCTGAGTACAATGCTTGAATTGGACAAACTTCATAAAAACAAGTTCTATAAATCACCTTATCGAAAATATGTTGACCGTTGGACTGATCTAGACATATATAATATGTTTACTAGCGTGTACTACAAATTATCTGATTTGCGGACTGACAATATCAATGTATATGATACACTTGTGTATTTGATAGTGTTGACACAGTTTGAACACATTCCAGATTCCAATTTATTTTCTTGCGAGGTATAATATGAATAAGAAAACTTTAAGCGAAATTCGGAGACATTTCTCTGAAGATGATGACCTGTTTACATTAAATACTGTGACTACGGCGTTTATCGATAGCGAGCATGCAGTTCGGTGCGTGAATACCAAAAGTGCATATACACTATCTGAACCGGAGTACTCCTGTATCATTAAGGCATTGAAGAGATCAATCAGAGGGTCCATTGGTAAGAATCTGCATGAGTATCCATTTTTAGATCCTGTAAAAGATTCTGATCCTGTTGTAACCAACATTCGGTCACTTGTAAACACTAAACTGCTGGATACAGACGCTGTATCTGAGTTTCTTTCAAACGTAGCAGAAAACGGTATGCTGATGTCAACTTATGCAGTTCTGATTGGTCATTGTACATACACAGTGTTCCATAAGCATAAAGATGATACCGAAAACGAATCAGATTATTCAGATTTCAATTTTATTGTTACTGCATTTTGTCCCGTAGAACTTCGAGAAGATGGTCTGATTTATAATGAGTCTGATAACACAATTGAAAAGAAAAATGCTTATGACAGAATTGTATCTCAGACACCTACAGACGGTTTCATGTATCCTGTGTTTACAGATCGAAGCGCAGACGTAAATCATATTATCTATATGACAAGTAAGCCATCTGAGATCAATACGAATCTTGTAAGTCAAGTATTGCATTGTAAGTGCGGAATCCCATATGTGATGCAGAGATCTATTTTCAGCGAAATGCTTGATAATATACTTGATGAGCATTTGACTTATTCTGTATGGCTTGATGTTGTAAATCGTATTAATGTTCTTGCAGCTGAGCATGAACATGATTCATCCCCATTTGTGCTTGACGCGTTTACAATGAAGTCTATTTTATCAGAATTAAATATGCCACAGACTATTATTGACCGTGTGGATGAATTATTTGAATGTTATTGCGTATCTGACAATATTTTAGTGTCAAATCTTACAGACAAGAAACTTGCAATTAAGACAGGTAGAGCTGATATTGCATTGAGCATGGGTAATTGCGATACGCTTCATACATATCACAAAGACGGTAGAAAATATATTTTGATCGATGTTGATGGTGCAGAAATCAATGTCAACGGTCAAGTTGTAGATATCAGGTGATAACTATGGTACTATCCTGCCAATCTGCTGTACTGAGCCAATTGCAAACTTATGCAGATTCTAACATTCACAGCATTTTGATATGCAGCCCATATAGCTGCGGAAAGACCTATATGGCAAAGCAATATTCTAATATGATTCACACAGACGATTTCAAGGTAGTTCAACCTAAAATGTCTGAGGTAAAGGAAACTGTAGATTATTGCAGACAACTAGCAACTAGTATTACTATATGTTTTGAGAACATAGATGCTGGAGTGATAGGTGTTTCAAATGCGGTTTTGAAGCTGTTAGAGGAACCTCCTAAAAATGTATATATCATAGTGACTTGTAAAAATGTATCAAATGTACTACCAACTATCATAAGCAGATGTATGGTCACAGAGTGTACAGCACCAACAACAAATGATGTCAAGATTTATGCAGATAGTATAGACTTTGACATTCGTAGTTGTTCATCAATTCGAGGGTGCTTGCATGACTTTCGTGATGTTGATATAGCGTCGAAATTTACACAAGTTCAACTAGATCATTTTTCAGACATTATGAATTGTATGTATTCTAGTGATTCTGTATCTACTAAGATGTGGAAGATGCAAAAGTTTCCGGATGGGACTCAGATACCGATTGATTTTCTGCTAAACTATATCGTAACTACGGTATCAAATCCAACAATAAAACGGATTGGGTACAACTGCATACGAGATTTAGCATCTGGAAAAATCCCTTCGCATGTTATACTTGCAAAATTTTTGTTTGATATTTCTATGATTTAACCATTGTGGGTATCCGTTTGGATACTCACTTTTTTCGTAACCTTATATAGCATAGATGTATTAATTCTTTCGAGGAGGGACAACTATGATTGCACCAAAAGATTTAAGTACACTGTTATCTGCATCTGAGGCATTGAAATCTGCAAAAGAATCTGTAGATTCTCGTTTAGAATGTGCTGTTGCACGAGCGATAAACTATGCAGCAAATACAAGCGACGATGGAAATATTGTAGCAGATTGGAATCAACCGCTCACAGATGCTTTAATTACAAAGCTAGAATCATTAGGCTATACTGTAAAGCACAAGCTAGACGCATATGGTAATCAGATTCAGAATTTTTATGTAATTTCGGCGTATAGTGGTGATGCACATGAATCATGAGTATAACCGTTTTGATTTATATCCGTACTATGACGCATTATCTAATACCACTGTAATCAATAAAAACGGGATTGAATTTTATATATGGCTGAAACTTCCAGATGATACATGTAATCAACTATCACTATTTGAGGTTATTGATTTCAATTATGCATCTGGTCCAAAGAATATAGACTTTTCTACAAAACTGTTTCGAGAAAACCATCGTCCTTGGATTCGTTTAGAGTCATCTATGCTGAATCTTGACGTTGGATATCACATTTTCAGATTTCGTTTCGTAGATATTGATCTGGACGACTATATATCTTTCTATTTTTCATATGTGGTGCAAGATGACAATCCAGACAAGCCATATATGTATATGACACGAGATGAGGTGATTTCGTGATATCTATTTATGCTTCAAAAATGTTCAAATCTAGCAAGCACCAAGAAAAAGTGCTTGCAGCATTAGGTGCATTTGAAAACGCTGAGCTTGTTAAGCAGCTTGAAGAGTATTTGGATGATGAATACAAGCCTATGGACGATTGTGAACCATCTGAATCATATGACACAAGTTCTGACAATGCTGTAAATCGTGACAAACCTGAATCTACAAATCCATCTCCTATTAGACCTGTATCTAAAAAATCTAATTTAAGTTCTAAAATCTCAGATTTAGATAGTGAGTTGAATCCAGATTCTGAAGATGATTCTGACACTGCACCTGATACTGCTGTAGAAGATTCATCTATAGATTCAAGTTCTATTACATCTCAAAAATCTGTAACTGCAAATACTACATTACAGAATCCACTTATTGTGACTCAAAACTTGTACAGCAGTCTTGTTGGTGAATTGAAGGGTACACTCAATGCACGATCCGAAACATCTGGTGTAGCACGAATTTCTATAAAGTCAGAAGAACTATGGATTTATTATAATGATGATGTAAATCTAAATTCTATGATGCCAAATGTCATCGATGTTCTAAATGCAGCTAACTATTACTACTTGGTATTTAATCGACTTGCAAGAACAGATAATGCTATTGTATTTGACTTAACAACTACAGATACAAATAATTCTGTGGATGGTGTACAGAATGACTGATAAATCACTTCCACTTGTAGAAGATATCGATTTTCATTACTTACTAGGTTTGCTTCCTCCACTTGAAAACATTCCAGAATTTGCATGGCTGCCAGAGTTATTTTCAATTATTGGGGCAGAAAGTCTGATAACTTTATCAAAATATGCAGGTGGAGAAATTATTAAGATTCCTACCATAGCACAATTATCAAACAGTATTTTAGCATTACAGTATTTTTATGATTGTTATATATCAAATAGAATCCAGGAATCTGAAATACCGGATTCTATACACAGTACCGTTGCAAAAATAAAGGAAGTATACGATGCTTGAAACAATATCTGAAATGACGAAGTCCGATGCGATTCCATTTTACGATTATTATTCTAAGTATATGTCAGATGTGCAAGACAGCGATATAGATTTAGAATTACATCGACTTCAAACAGTTAATAATCTTACAACCAATTCTATGATACAACTTGTAAATAGAATGGTTTTTGGTGGTGGTGAAATTGATCCCTGCATCTAAATTACAAAACAGTTATGTGAACATATATGCTTGCATGCGTAATTATATTTGGGATTTTCAAACAGTTGAAGCTCTTGCAGATTTAGAGATTGAAACCTATAAGAGATTTCCTAATCTTGATGTACTTGCTAGTGATTTTATAAAGTTGAAATCTCTGGTTGGATCAACAGATGTGTATCACGATGACGATGAGTTTCAAAAAAGCTTTACAAAATATGAGAATCTTTTAAATGATACTGATTCTATATATGCAGATCTGAAAACTTTCAGAAAGGTGGTAGTTGTAGCATGAGTATTAAGGTGAAAAAGACAAAGAAGCAGACTATTTCAGCGTCAAAATCTACTAAAAACTCAGGCAAATACACTGATGCAACAGATTCTATTACTGCTGCTATCTATGCACTTGGTGATAGTGCAAAATCTGGTGATATTCTTGCACGGGAATCTATTGCAAATTTAAGTGTTATTTTGTTTGAACTTCAGTAACTGACTGGTGGTGAATACATTGAGCATCAAAACCGTTGATGGCAATACTGTTCTGAATCCGCTGTATCAACGACAGAAAGAGGATGTGTGCAAAATGCGTACATCCTTATTGGCATGCACAGATGCCAATGGCGGATCTACTAGACAAGCACTTCAAAATATAACCGCTATGCGTGTATATCACCAGCTTATGAGAATCATTCGATACACAGAACTTATGGACAAGTTAGAGGATAAATTATATAGTTGCATTGATTCTGCAATTGACTCTGCATCTAGTTCTGATCCTACAACGTGGATGATGCTTCTAAATATACAAGAGAAACTACAGAAAAGTATGATTGAATCTCATAAGTTGCTACAGCCATATCTTGATATTAAAGAATTTACTGTAGTAGAACTTACTCCAGATGATGCAGATACTGCAAAATCTGATAGTTTGCTGAGTCCAGAAGAGCGAGACAGCGTCCGTTCAAAGGCACAATCGCTCATGCTAGAATTAAAGAATCTAGATGCAGGCGGTGATTCCGATGGATGATGTCGCTTGTAATGATATTTTAGATCGTATTCGTGGAATATACTCTAGTTCCACACCAGAGGAAAAATCATATTTGCGTAAAATATTGGAGGAAATATCTGATACAGGACATTCTCCAACATATGAGCAAATTTGGTTAGAGGATTTCAAAGAGATTCCTGTTACAATTGATACTTTTATAGAATCCGAAACATATCTCGGAAAAACCAATAGATGCGGTAAAGCAGTATATCCATTTTGGAGAAAAGAACTTCGGCGGATGTTTGACGCTGGAAACAAGTATCACGAATGGGTTTTAACTGGTGCTACTCGTATCGGTAAATCCTCCACAGCGATTACAGGTACAGCATACATGCTATATCGATTAATGTGTTTGAGAGATCCACAAAAATTCTTTGGTAAGAAAGATATTTCTAAATTTTCGATTCTGTTTTTTAACATTACAAAGGATCTTGCAAAGGGTGTAGCATTCCGTGAGTTCAACGATACGTTGAAAGCCAGTCCATGGTTTAACGCTCATGGTACATTTTCAAGAAGTGATAGAGATTTCTACTATATCCCAGAGGGTGGAAAAATTGTAATCGATTATGGCTCTGATGCGTCACATGCACTTGGTCAGCAGGTTTTTTGTCTAGTCGGTACAACCGAAATATATACGTCGGATGGTATATATCAACTAAAAGATTTAGAAGGTTCAATGCATAGTATATTGCAATACTCAGATCATGGTGATATTTTTGAATCTAAAGCACTTGTGAAAAAAACTAGATATGCGTCGAGCACTATACGTCTTACATTAGAAGATGGATCTATTATTGAGGGGACTCCAGATCATCGCATTATGATGTCAGATGGAACCTATAAACGACTTCAAGATATATCCGAAAATGATGACTTGCTGACAGTATGATAAAATAGGACGTGATTATTTTGTATTATGTTTACAGGCATACGACACCAAATGGAAAAGTTTATATTGGTATTACAGGAATGGAACATCCAGAATGTCGCTGGAGATCTAATGGTGCAGGATATAAAAATAATCATCATTTTTGGTCTGCAATACAGAAATATGGATGGGATAATATACAACATGATATTTTAATGTCAGATCTTACATTGCATGATGCACAATTAGAAGAACGACGGCTTATTTCTGAATATAAATCAAATGATCCTATGTACGGCTATAACAATACTACTGGTGGAGATTATCATACACAAAAGTTCAATCAGGTCGTAATTGATAAACTTCGAGACAATGCAAAAAAGATGTGGAGTACACCAGAAATACGAAAAAAATTAGTAGCTGGACTAACAGGACATACTGTGTCTGCTGCTACAAAACTTAAAATTAGCAATTCAAAACGTGGCGTAAAGCTTAGCCATCCAAGTAAACTGCATGGGAAATCACTATCTGAATCGCATCGATTTAAATTGATTGGTAAAACTCCATGGAATAAGGGATTGACAAAGGATGTTGATTCTAGAATTGCAGAGTACTCTGCAAATTTGACTGGAATTAAGCGCTCAGATGAATCTCGACATAGGATTAGTATTGCCCAAAAGCTGAAATACAAATTAGGCTATAAACCGATATGGATGAATAACGGTGTAGTAGAACGCTTGATCGAAACTAAGGATGTTCAAAAGTATCTAATTTCAGGATTTTGCTACGGTAGACTTAATGCAAAAAATCTTTATATCAATAAAGATGGGGTTACTAAGAAAATTCGAGAAGATGAATTAGATTTATATTTGAGTAATTGGTGGAAGAAAGGAAAGGATTTCCAGACAACTAGAACAATATCGGAATCGCATCGTAAATATGTATATACATATGGTGACTTTCAATGTTATTCATGTAAGGAATTGATGATTTATTTACAGCATAATGGATATCCAAGTATATCATTATCTTCTGTTATAAACATCGCATCTGGTAAGTCTGTAAAGAGATATGAATCCCTAACGTCCAGCATACAGCGAACACCGATTAGTTAGGGGTGTATCTTATGAGGGTTACTAAAGTTGAGAAAATTCAGTATGACACACCAGTTCCAGTATACGATGTGATAAATGCTATACCATATCATAATTTTATTATTCATGGGAATTCAAATTATATTTCTCATAATTGTGCTGTAATGGATGAAATAAACTTCTCACAGGCTGGCGTAAAGGATGTAAACAAAGCAAAAGCACACATGCGAGAGACCTATAATACGATATCAGCTCGTGTGAAAGGCACGTTCAAACATGGCGGTGAAGTTTTCGGAAAACTGTTTGCTGTCAGTTCCAAACGTAGTGATAGCGACTTCATGGAGTCCTATGTACAAGAGCAGTTAGCTGCTGGGGCAGGAGATCATATGATGATAACTGACGCTCCACAGTGGGAAGTATTGCCACCAGAAACATTCTCAAAAGAAAAATTCTACATTGCTGTAGGGGATAGGCATCATCGAGGATTTGTTATACCAGACAATCAATGCTTTCCAGAAGCATTAGATGATTTAAAGCAACAAGGGTATACCATTTTAACACCACCTGTTGATATGAGATCTGATTTTCTAGCAGATTTTGAAATTGCACTACGAGATTTAGCTGGTATTGCAAACGTTGGAGCATTGTCCTTTATTACACAGGAATCTTTAACCTTGTGTATAAATAAGAATCGAAGAAATCCATTTTATAATGATATTCTTCAAATTGGTGTACATGATGCTTATACCATCGAAGAATTTTTTCATGAGGATGCTGTTCTCCCAGAATTCAAGCATACATCTATCTATATTCATCTTGACTTATCATTAAATGGAAATAGAACAGGTATATCTGGATGTGGTATTACAAACAGAAAAGATGTTACTGGCAAAGACGGTAGTAGAGTATCACTCCCATTTTTAACACATATGTTCTCTGTCGCTATTGAGGCACCAAGAGGAGATAAAATTCCATATAGTAAGATACTTGCTTTTATATGTTGGCTTAGAGATCGTGGCTACGATATTCCTATTGTATCTCGTGACCAGTTTCAGAGTGAATACATAGGCCAGCAATTAGAACAAGAGGGATTTGATTCGCCAAAAATATCATTAGATAGAACACCAGACGGTTATATAGCACTTCGAGATATTTTGATAGATCAAAGAGTCGATATGCTAGATAGTACATTATTACAAGATGAACTTGTACATCTACAAAGGGATAGTGTTACAGGGAAGGTGGACCACCCGGTTGGTGGGGGGAAGGATCTGGCCGATTCCTTTGCTGGGTGCATTTGGGATGCTATCTTGCAGAATCCAGGAACATCTATTCCTATTCAATCTATTGGACCAGCAATTCTTGGTGTAAATAAATCTAACCGATCTAATCATTACGGCAACTCGGTAATGAGTACGCTTGCAAGCATGTATAAAAGATAATATTTTCTGAAAGGTGAATGACTATGTATAAGAGAAACCTTCTCAAACCTGGAGATTATGTATTAGCTGTTCCAGTCGGCTTACATTTGACACTAGAGTATAATACATCCGGAAATCTAGCTCGTGTATATAAGGGCTTTAATTTAGATAAGCAAGATGTTACATCAAAACTGATGATGCCTTTACTTGCTAGCAATACTGTTCCAGGGAAGATTCATATTACATCTGGAAAAACATGGGTAACAGGTGTTTTATATACTGGAACTCAGTTTTCTGCATCTGGGGATCTTCCACAGGCTGTGTATGATTCACTTGTTGATTCATATTTGAAATACCCAGACAAGTTTAACTTTTTCGCTGCTACTGCCGAAAGTACAATTGTACCATTAAAGGGTGCAAATCAAATGCGTTCTACATTAATGATAGATAATTTTCATTTGTTGCCAGCATGGGTTGCACCTGCAAATGTATCAGATGATGCATTCACAAAGTGGATTAATAGCGATAGATTTCCATTCAATGATCCGATTATATCTGACTGTATTATTTTTAGAGGATCAGATATTTTATATGAGTCTTTACAATTGAAACAATTCACTGTGGATCATATCGAAAAATATGTGGATGATAATGGGTACATTAAAGTAAGAGTATATAATACTGATAATAATGTCCCGATAGCATACGATTATTCCGACATTGTACGATGGAGCATTGGTACAAACTCCTTATTGGTATTGGATTCTGATAATCAGCCAGTACATTCAAAGTATATTGGTAGATGGAAGGCTGAAAAAAGAAGCAATATGCTAACTTGCTCATTTTGTGGAAAAACTTTTTCGGTACCATCTAGTGGATATGTACAATGCTCTGATCCGCATTGCACGTCTAAACTACTGAGCAAAGTCACACACTTTCTTTCAGTTCTCCGGATGGATGTTCCTAAGAGTACAACGATTTTTGCTTTGATAAAAAGTCACACCTTAACTTGTATTCCAGATTTATTTCTCTTGGATACTTATGCAAATAAAAGGGTAGAGACCACACTTGCATGCATTTTACGAGCATTTATTCCTGTAAAGCTCATTACAAATGATGATGTGTTTACATTGTTTGCAAACGCTTGCAATAACAATATTAAAACATTCCTCTATTATGCCCAGAATACAGATTGTATAACATCTGATCTAGGTATAAAGCATCCGGATTTAAATAAATTGATAATGTGGTTCCATGATCCTTGTAATCTATCTGATCTTACCACTGTTGTCACGAGTGTACAAATTATTTTTCATAACCAGGACAAGCGATTCAATGGAGCACCTATTTTCCGAGGTAAAACAATTTGTCTGACAGGCGATTTTGTGCATGGTAGTATCACAGATGTATCAGCCATTCTAAGTAGTTATGCTGCACACGTCACCACACACTTTACATCTGACGTAGATTGTGTAATTACCGGATCTGTTCGAGAGAATATTGATAGCAAAGTTGTATCAAGTGCTAGATCCTATAATATTCCTATATTTGACGAAACCTCATTCTTTGCTGAATATGAAATAGATACAGATTTGCAATCTGTAATGTCATAATGGGGTGATACCGTGAGTAGATTACTTGATAAACTAAATAAGAGCATAACTAAGCATGATGCTGTTTCTTATATAAGATCTATTGTTACCGGGTCTGTATTTCGGACGACTGATACAAGAGGTAATACTAGCATAACCGATATTAAATCTAAAATTGATACAATGCGAGGTCTTGCAAGGGATTCTCAAATTGCGACAGCATTGTCCTATTATGCTACAGATGCTACTACAACGAATACATCTGGGCAAATTTTATGGGCTACATCTGATAACAAACAGTTAGCTGATATCATAAATGGTCTTTTCAAGAAATGGAATATCAATTCTTACGCAAGAGACCATATTTTAGAACTTGCAACTATTGGTAACTTATATATACCAACAACAGATATGTATAAGGAGTCCACTTATTCTACAAAACAGATTGGTATAGCCTTAGACAATAATACTATTCCAAACAGAGATTTCGATATTATTCCATCATATAAAATACCTCCAGAAGATGTTCTGCATTTGTGGTATCAGGGACAACCATGCGGTTATATGTACGCACCAGATGATGATTTTAGCGGACACATTCGCTATCCTGAATCATCGATCCTACACTTCTCTTTGGGTGGAATCTTAGGTGACTACACAATTGACACCAAACAAGCTGATGGATCTGTAAAGACATGGGATATCATGTTTGCTGAACCGCTTATGAGCAATGCAATTTCACCTACACAGACATTAAATTTGTTAGAGGATGCAACACTACTTTCATCTTTGAGTCGTGTAGTGCGTTTTGTAAATGTAGACTGCGGTGATTCAAATGACGAAGAGGCTGTTACCGCATATTTGCAACAAATTAAAGATGCGATTGAGCAAAATCTGTCTATCAATACGTCTACTGGAGACGTTCAAAGCTTTGTAAATCCACAAAGCCCGAATAATTTAATTTACCTTCCAAAACGTAAAGGTCAAGATATTGTATCTATAACAGATTTGAACATGGCTGACTTTACAGAGGCTGATAATAACTTGTTGGAATATTATCAAAACAAGAAACTATCTGTTCTCGGTGTGCCAAAAGAAGCAATGAACTTTTCATCTAATGAGGGTTTAGGCGGTGCTGGTTCTGTTATGTCACAGCGTTCTGCTCTATACGCTAATATTCTGACAAGAATAGAGACCGCATACAAAGCAGGGTGGACGAGTGCATTGAATACATATTTCAAGTTAAATAATATGAGTGCATATGCTGATAACTTTGAGCTACACATGAATCCGATCATTACAACCCAATCTACAATTCAGTTTGACAGACGTGATTCTGCACTGAGTCAAGCGGATACATTTGTAAATGTTCTAAAGAATTTAGGTGTTACAAAATCAGATGCATACAGAGAAGGACTATCTGAGATCCTCACAGAGGGATTTCCTCAAATGGGATCAGACGCTAATAGTTGGCGGTTAAATTTGGAAGAAGGAGATGATACAAGTGAACTCTAATCAAGCATCTATATCAAATCTATTTTTCCATGATTTGAAGTTGTACAATAGCACAAATTTCAGAACATTGTGCAGATCTGATTTGACATCAGTTACACCAGAAACTGTAAAAGCGTTCAGTAGTGTAATTACACGATATTTTATTTTCGCTGAAAAGCATCCTGAAATTTCTGATTTACAACTGAGAATGTTGTACTTCCAGTTAAAGCTTGATATGATTGGACGGTATTTTGCAAATTATCCGAATGTAAACTCAGATGATCTAATTGCATTTCAGACAGAGCTAAAATACTACGTTGCAGAAGATGGTGATTCTGATGTCTGAGCCTTTACGATATAATATTTCAGATTGGCACCAATTATCTGGATGCCAATCCAATAATAGCCGTGATTTACGAATATTTGTATCTGATTTTATTCAGGATAGTCGTCTTGTAGGACTTCGTATTCAGATATGTCATGCAGATTTTGGAATCCTATTCTCGTGCATTTTGAATGCGCGTGGCAGTCTTGTATCTAAACTTGGAAGTCAGATTGCTTATGAACTATCAACAGATACGATTCTTTCGATATTGAGCAAGTATGGATTTCTTATCACATTCAATCCTAAAGCACATTTACCACAAGATCAGTTAGATTATCTGAAATCTGTACAAGCATTTGGATTTGATAAGATTCGCGTAATATCAGTTCCAAGTTTTGAGAACAGCATAAAAATCTCAAAATCTCATATTGTGGCATTTAATGTTGACAAGAATCCGAAATGGATAGATAACTTGTACTCTCCATCATACAAAGAGTTTCGTGTAAGTCTTGAAACTGGAAGTACAATTATTTTATCAATAATTTCTGATACAAATAAATGGTCTTGGGGTTGGTTAGATTATGTAGCGTCAATCGATGATATTCTAAAAGATAATATGGATGGTGAATAATTGTGGATAACAAAGCAATTGCAATTGTAACTGAATATGTTAAGAGTCATTTAGATGTAACAGATGGTAACATTGATTTTGGAGTGTATACAGTATGGAAATGCAAAGCACTTCAGAATTGGAAGTATCTGTTGTCTACCACATTGTTCGATGGTATGTACTATGAACTGACATATAATGGTGACAAGCACGAGTGGTACCTTGACGCTTACAAGAAGTTTGAGAACAAAGTGATTACAGAGTGATAGGAGTTAAATTATGAAAAAGCTATTCATTTCACAGCCGATGCGTGGTAAATCCGACGAACAGATCATTGCAGAACGACGTACTGCAATTCAGACTGCAATGCATTATTTGAATGAAGATGTAGAAGTCATTGACAGTTTCTTTAAAGCTGCACCACATGACGCAAAGCCATTGTGGTTCCTTGGCAAGTCATTAGAACTTTTGTCCACTGCTGATGTAGTATATTTCGCTGACGGATGGCAGGATTATAGGGGATGTAAAATTGAGCATGATTGTGCTGAAGCCTATGGTATCAAAATTTTATAATTCTGGTGATGTACTATGCAAAATAATCTTATAGGTCCTGACATACAGCTGATGCGTGATCGCTATGACGAAGCTCTAATCTTACAAGGAATCCAATGTAAATATCAATATCCTTTATTTGCAGATTCCAATGCACAAGGTGAGTCTGTTATAGATAGCTATTCAGAAATGATTCACACACAGATATTTTTTGACGGAAATCCAAAGGTCAAAACATATAAACGACTCGGATGGGTAGTTGAAAATGATAAGGACTTGCCATTTTTGGTACATTGCAGCTTTAATTTACAAAACTTGCAAAAAGACTGCTTATTTCATATATCCGGTCAGTATACTGGTATGCCAGATCGAACATTCCGTGTTACAGAGTTGACATGTGATATACAAGCACCGGATCATATGATTGCACAAGTAATTCCTGTATATGATAAACAGACTGTAGGACGTACCAGAAAAGAAATTGCAAAGACATTTGATAAATCAAATTATTTCCTACAAGATCCGATAGATTATCGAGGAACTTATGTATCAGAGTTGCCAGGTGATAGATAAGGTGGTGAATTTGTGCTATACCTATATGATAATGCAATTGTGGACGATTTGATGCGTAGCTTTAACCCAAATCATGTAGAAAATCCAGTTGTTAAAGTGATTTCTCCAGAACAGATTATAGGACTAGCTGCACAAATTCAAGATGACAGTGTATCATTTCCAATTGTAGCACTAGATCGAGATGATAATACATCCATTGACGCAGATCGAATGAATTTTACACGAGCACATTTTGGGGTATCTTCAGTTTTAGATACTGAAACTAATAATTTATACTATGAGAAAGCAATACCAGTTAAGCTATCTTATGGTTTAACTCTGTTGACTACAAACACAGCAGACAGAGATGAGTTATTAAAGGAACTGATGTTCAAATACATGAATATGTATTATTTGACTATACAGTTGCCGTACTACTGTAAACGTAAGATTCGATTTGGTGTAACAATTGACACTAATTCTGAGATTCAGCATTCTTCTGGAAGTTTTGACTATCTGGAAAGTGGTAAATTGTATCAAACGATACTACCATTGCAGTGTGAAGGGTGCGTGCTTGTAAGCTATACTCCTGTGAAATTAAAACGAGTTACACATTCTGTAAATGCCGAACTAATCGATAAATCGTAAACCTTATATATCGTCATGTGAGGTGATATTGTGATCTACAAAAACCTATCTCGCACTACAAAAACTTTTTATGGTGTAACATTCAAGCCAGGTTCATCTCATGAAGTATCTGGTTATATAACAAATCCAGATTTTATCGCAGTTTCCTGTGCAGACGAGACATCTAATGCAAAGAAACAGGCTACTGCGAAAAAGCAAGTCGTACAAAAAGAAAAAGCACAAAAAGGGGATGAGTTAACCAGTGGCACAGATTGTAATAAATGAGATTTCTCAAAACTATTCGTATAATATCGGTACTACATCTTATGCAACTGTAGCGATGCCGATTACTGCCATGTGGGGACCATGCTATGGTGATCCGGAGTCCATTGTAGGCGATAATGGTACAGTTGATGATGTTTTAGAGCAGACATCATTCCAGCATTTTACAGCAACGCAATCCGGACTAGAAGCATTTACATCTACGTATCGTGGACCTGCATCGAATTACAGATTAGCAAAGGACTATAGTTATCAAATGGCAGTAACCCTACTTACTGCTGGCTATGATGTTCTTGTTTGTCGCGTTTGTCCTGGTGCAAAGGCATCCAAAACAGTAGATGCTTATGCCCCATCCGGCACAAAGCCACACATTACATTTACAGCAAAATATCCTGGTACTTTTGGTAACAGATTAAAGATATCACTTACTAAAGCATCTAACGGGAAATACTGGAATCTAATTACATATGTAGTAGACGCATCTGGTGTTACTACAGCTGTTGAAAATTTGATTTTTGTATTCGATGCAAACGCTGCAACGGATATTATCCCTCATGTTAGTGAAGTCGAATCAGATTTTATTGACATTAGTACAGATATTTCAGTTGACACCCATGCTTTTGATTCCAATGGTTCTACAACTGTAGTTCAGCAGCTATCCGGTGGTTCTGACACTATGACATCTGATTCAACTGCTTCTACAGCATGGGAATCAGCAAAAACACTTGCTGAAACAAGATATAAATCTGCGGGTTATACAGAAACATCCAGTTGTAAGTATATTTCCGCATTTGACACAGCACCAACTGATTCATTAGTGGCAAATACTCAGAAATACAAAGAATGGATATATAATGCAGCGTATACTGTATATGATCTGCTACAGGATAAACTAAACTACAATCCAAATCGCATTATCAGCCCTGGTTGGGACGATCAGAATATTTGTGAACTTACAAATTCATCCGAATCTGTTCAGCTTACTGAGGTTTCTCCATTGCATAAAAAGATAATGGAAACTGCGTTTACAAGTCGTTGTGCTACAGGATTTATTGATATTCCGAAGTCAGAATCAAGACAGTATGTGTCAAATGATGATTCCAAAAAGCTTGGATATGCTCAGATGCTTTCTAAAGTAGGAACCGATGTACTTACTACAGATGCAAATGCGGCTTTATATGCGTCGCATTCTGCATTGTTTGCACCATGGGGATCTTACAAGTATGTAGGAGCATCAAAAGCTTTTACTGCATCTCCGTCATTCCTTGCATTAATGCTACAAAGAGCAATGATTTTAAATCAATCCTTACAGTACGAATGGGCATTGCCTACAAATCGTAAGCACAATCTTACCGTTGGTAAGATGGATTACAAGGTATCTAAGCATTTTCTTGACATCTGGCAAAAGCTTGATGGGGTTAGCCTGAATGCAATTACTGAGATACCAGAACTTGGTTTGAACGTGTGGGGCAACTCGACATTATATGATGTGCTACCTGCTACATACCAGGCACTTGCAAATCTATCTACAAGATTTTTGGTAAATGCTGTAGAGGATGTTGTGTATAAGTGCGGTATTGCAATTACGTTCCAATATAATAATCAGCAAGCTTATGACAAATTCTATGCTGGGGTAACACCAACATTGGATACTATGAAGAATGTGGGTGCTATCGAAGATTACTATGTAACTATGGCTGCTGATATTAACGGCCTGGATCAAGTAAACGCCAATACTGTAATTGGTAAAATCTATCTTGTAGTCAATGGTGTAGTGAATGACATTAAGGTTGATCTAATTGCACTTCCTCCTGGAAGCGATTTAAATCAATATAAGTCTTGATTGGTGGTGATGTGGTATGTTTACACCTTTATACATGGGTACAAACCATATGCTCGGTGTCGATGCCTATGTTCCAATTCTTCAAAACAATTTTGAAGTGCGTATCTATAATATGGACGGATCAGCTCCAACCGAAAATGCAGATCTGTTGACATTATCTACTGACGAAGTCGGTTCTGTTCAGGAGCAACAAGATAGCATCGTTGTCCATTATGGAAATGGTGTTATCAAGTTCCCTTCTAAGGTCACATTTGCTGATGTTGACTGGACATTAAACTGTTATTGTGAACCAAATGTACTTGATGCTTTACGTGCATGGCGTAGACAAGTTTATAATCCTGACACAGAAAAAATGGGATTACCATCCGAGTACATGAAACAAGTATACTTCATTAAGTATGACGGACAAGGTCGTGCAAGAGATGTTATTAAATGTCCTGGAACATGGATCGGTGCACTTGATAATGGTAGTGGCAATCAGACAGGCGGCGATATTGTTAAGGTAAAAGTTCCGTTTGTCATTTCTCGTGCAATTTACTTGAAGCCAGAAGATATTCGCTGATTTTAATTCACCTTAAAACCTTTGAGGAGTGTTTCACATGGCAATGATTTCAGAAAAGATCGAACTGATTGGTAAGAATTTATATACTGATATTCCGGGTACACTGACATTAAAAAGCATTCCAACAGCATCTGAATTGGAGTATGTTGGTAGTGAAGATTTTGTAGGTACCATGCTGGATAGCATTCTTCCAGAGGCAGTAGACGAAAATGTAAATTTCCATAATCTTTTGGAAGTAGATTACTATTGGATTTGTAGATGCCTTAGAATTTTGAATTATGGACCATACTACACAACTAATGCTGTGTACTGTCGTTCATGTGGAAAGGTTTCATACGGAGAATTTCGAGTAAATTTGAAAACTATCAATTGCATTCCTATTCCTGATGATTTTTCAAATGACATCGTGGTTTCAAAAGATGAATTTTTGGATTTCAGCGGTGATGTACATTTAGCACTGCCTACAATTCAGCAGATTATCAATTGTAGAAACGATAAGGCATTTCAAACACCTGACGGTAATCTTGACAGTGATCTTGCAAGAATCTGCTATATGGTTACGTCAATTGGCGGAAAGTCTAATTTAACTCCGATTGAAATCAAATATAAAATTAAGAATGATTTGAGTGCAGCTGATTATATCATACTGCGAGATCGTATTTCAGAGCTGTCTGATTTTGGATTGCGTAATGGTGGCACAGCACAGTGTCCGAAATGTCATAGTAATGACGCTTCATTTGTTGCATTGGTTAATGATAAGTTTTTTCGCCCGTCCCTGGGAGATCTCCGGCAATGGAAACACGATCGAAGTGCAGGGAAAAATAAAAACATATCAAGAAGTGCGACAGCAACTATACGAAAACATAATTGATGAAACAATTTTTATTGCACGAGCATCTGAAGGTGCTGTGTCAACAGAATGGCTTATGCAGCAACCGATTTTTATTCGGAAAAAGTATGTAGATTCCTTTACTGCTGAATTGAAATCTAGAGAGGCTGCTTTGAAAAAGAAATAATTGAAATAAGGGATAAGGTTAAGGAATCTTATCCCTTGTTTTATGCATAGGTGGTGGTTTTATGCCTACAAATAATAATGACATAATTTCTGAGATTAATGGCAGCGATCAGTCAAATTCCAAGAACTTCAGCAATTTTGAAGTTAAAGAATTATATATACTTGAATCTATTGACAAAACTGTAAAAGATATTTTGAAATCAAGTGGGCAATCTTCACAGTCCAATGCATTCAATACCTTATCTGGTAGTAGATCATTTCGAGATAAATCAAAATCAAATATATCAGCCGGAAAGGGATTTTCTCGTGGTGCTACAAATGATTTTGCAGATGCTTTTAAGAAATCAATCTTTGAAGCACTTATCGGTTCTGATTTTAAGGAGCAAATTCAAAGTGTATTTTCAGATTTAGCAGACGGGTTAGGCGTAGAAATAGGTGATATTCCAAAAACTCTTGGTGCAGAACTTGGAAAAACTGTGATGTCTGCATTTAAGGGTTCCGCGATTGGAAAAGAATTAACTGGTAAATTAGATGACGCGAAATCTAAATTTGTTAGTAATTTAAGATCTACTATACTTGGCACTAGCCAGCAATCTGCAAATGCTAAAAATGAGAAGTCTAAAGGTTCTCAATCTCAGCAAGCTGACGGAGATTCTATATTTAGAAAATCTACTAAAAGCAATGTAGTATCTGACATACAGAATATTGTAATTCATGCACAAAGTGTTACAGTACAACAGTCTGATATTTCTAATCTTGCATCTGGTATATCAGAGGAACCCGCTGAACAGATTAAAAACATCATTTCAAGCAATCTTGGGGGAGATGCACTAGCTAAGTTCAAAGAAGCGGATTTGGGTACGATAAAAGATTTCATATCAAAGGGCGATAAATCCAGTATTGCAAACATGTTTACTAGTGCATTTGGTGAATCTGGAGAAGTGTCATCCACTATTCAGGCTCTAACAGGTATGATGAGTACCAGCGGTGCTGAACTAGTCGGATCTTCCGAATTGGCAATAGGTGCAATAGGAGGATTAACCGGTGCTGCTGTAGTAGCAGGTGCTGCGATGGTTGCAGTGACAGCTGCTATGTGGGCATTGTCCCCTGCAATCGAAGCTACTACAAAACTAATAAAGAAAGCATCAGAAACCGCAGATAGATATGCTACATCTAGACAAAATCAAATTAAAACTGAAACAGATCGGTTAAAAGCAGACGTAGAAACAATGGTTAAAGCCCCATTTGACATTCTAAAGCAGGCTGCTGAAGAAATGTATAATGTGTGGGACACTAATCTCAGAAAAATAAATGGTACACAAGGATATAGTAAAGATGACTTACAAGATTTGATTGCGTCATTTGCAGATAGACTGCGTTCTGAGGGTTTAACAAAAGTTGTCAGTGCAAGCTCTATTACAGATAATCTTGCAAAGGTGTTGGATTCTGGACTAAGTGGTAAAGTTGCAGAAGAATTTGCGTATATTGCAACAAAGCTTAATGCCGCAATTCCGACACAAGATTTCTTTTCATATGCAAGTACTTATTCTTCTATTGCCGCAAATGCAATCCGACAAGGCAAGTCACAATCTGACGCTATCGACGAGGCCAATCGACAGTTAGAAGGATTTGCAAATAATATTTTATATGCAAGTCGCGAAGTTGCAGGTGGTTTTACAACTGGTTTAAAGGACGCAGAGAATCTATTCACAGAGTCTGTACAGATTGCACAAGCGTCTAAAACTGGAAATGCTACTCAGATTTCCGCAGTGATGACTGCTGTTTCTGCTATTACAGGAGCAATTGCACCAGATTTAGCACAGTCTATGACTGACGCTATTTACAAGGCGGCGACTGGTGGTAATAGCTCAGAGATTGTGGCGCTACGTTCACTAGCAGGAATCAATGCGTCAAATACTGAATTTCTGAAGCAACTAGCGCAAGATCCACAGAAGGTGTTTGCAAATCTGTTTTCTGAATTAGGAAAACGTCAGAATATGTCAGAAGACGCTTATATGGAAGTTGCAGAAGGACTCTCTAGTATTTTCGGCGTGTCTTCTGATGCTTTTGCAAGAGTGGATTTTTCCTACTTAGCTCAGGCTATATCATCTATGGATACAAATAGCACTGCACTGCTGGATAATATGGATCTTCTTGCATCTGGTCAAACTACCACAAATGCAGAACAGTTAAAAATGCAGCAGATCAATGAGTACATGCTCGATGAAGGATTGTCATATGTACTTGATAACGCCGCCGCTAGATCTATTCAAGAACATATGTGGGATGAACAAATTGCAAATGATTTGATGGATGCTACATATGGTGTAGAGTTGCAAGGGTCTGCACTTGAATTTCTGGAAGGAATTCGTCATACTGTAGAAAACATTATGATACTTGTAAATCCTGCTGCTATGTTTGGAAAGATTAAAGCAGGAATTACAAATTTGATTGGATCCGCAGTTGAAAGTTCCGCACAAAGGGCAGATGTAAAGCAACTCCTTGAACTTGGAAAAGTTGGAAACGGAAATGCTACAGCAGCTTATCAGCTGACAACAACTGGTCAAAACCTAAATGTAACAGACGACATTATCAGTCTTATGGGTGGAATTTCAGCATATTCGACAACATCAAAAATACGGCAAAGTCTTGTAAATACTTACACGCCATGGAATTCTTTTTACGATGCAACATCATCCAGAGGATTTACAAATCGGATGAATCAGGCATACGCTACATTATCATCCATTGGATCTATATTTAATTCTAGTCCATCTTCTAACTATCATTGGGGGACTGTAGGCAAAAGTAGCTCTGGTATATCTTCTGCCATTACAGGATCTGATGTTTTAGGTGTATCTGCATTAAAATCACGGGAATCTCAATCTAGTAATCCAACACGAGTAACAAATAATGCAGTGCAGAAGTTTCTAGGTACAATGAGTTCTTACTTGGAAGAGAATTCTGGAAAGGATGTTTCTTATGAAAACTGGGCGAAAACTGCAACCAGATTTGGAATATCGAATTTATCTGATGCACTAACCGATGTAGGTCTTACAAATGAGGCAGTTCAGGGGCAATTTGAAGCATTTCAAGCAGAGGAAGGTATCAGAATTAAACAGGAACGAGAGCAACGTGAGGATCAATTTTGGGTAGATAATATCACACAGCTATCTACTAGTAACTCATGGATGGAAACCAGTTATAAGAAACAGTCTGATTTTTATGATGATTTTATACTGTTTCACGAAGATTTTCTTGCATATGGCGGCAAGGCAGGGCGATTTGAAGCCTATCAAAAAGCTTTTAATGCTTATTGTACAAGCTGGACAGAGTATTACGTTAAACACACTGCATACAGAAATGCAGTTGGATATGATAGTTCTAGTTGGGATAAGGTTAGATCTGCTGAAAATTCAAAATCGAGAGATGCTGTATATGCTCTAGCTGCTGCGTTAACAAAAAATAGTGTAGATCTGTTAGATCCTGCTGTTCAGACAAACGTATTGCTTGCAGAAATTTTGCAGATTGTAAATGCTATACTACAGACTGAATTTTCAAACTCTGATAGTTCCGCACTACCAAATAGCCTATCTGCTTTAGCATTAGGCATAAATAACCTAAAATGACGTAAAAAGACCTTATATATGGGTATATTATCTAGGAGGGATATCTTTGGATTTTATCAAATTTCCAGTTGCTACAACAAATATTTTCCCATGTGCAAATACTACAAATGGTGGTCAACTTGTAACAGAATTTAACTTACGCTCCAGAGAATCTGTTGCTACAGATTCTAATGTGTCCTATATGATTGGTCCTTCATATGTTCATGGTGAGTCTGATTTTGCCGTAAGCTTGATGAATGCGTCATCCAAGTACTTTGCAGATGAAACACCTACATCATCTACAATTTTAAAAATTAATGAAGGTTCCGCTGTAGTCAACGGTCATTTTATTCAGTCGCTTGTACCAATTACAATAGATTTGGTTTCTGCAAATGAAGAAGCCAGAGTAAATGGTGACGCAGAGTTGACGGGGCATCTTAGCGTAGGTCTACGTGTGATGTATAGCACTGAAGCTACTATGAGCGGATCAATTCTTACCGAATCTAAAGACACACAATATGCTGATTTGTATGAAGGTGTACAGATTGTTATTTTACCAACTACTGCGTTTAAAACTCCAAGCGAAGTTCCGGATGCACAGGAACAGGTGACTGCACATCTCTTGCTTGCAACATTCGACTATTTTAATGGCATAGTCACAAATATTCGGCAAAATTATCCGAGGAAATGTGCAGTCATGGATGCAAGTCGGATCTCAAATGTAGATGCTATGCTGACCGACGACTATTTGAGAAAATCCGGCTTAAACTACAAAAAGCTTTATGTATTTGCTGGGAAAGGAAAAAATCCTGACACCGGAAAAGATACATGGTGTGACGCTACAGATACTATGATGGTATGGGATAAAACTCCAACACCTATGACAGATAGTGAGTTTGTGAATAATGCAGCTAATCAAGGACTAGCTATAAAATCCGGAACTTCATCTGATGCTGTAAAAAATTTAATGAATCGGTACCCAGAAGCACTATTTGATACGCTTTCCACAGATGAAGTTGCAATGGTTGTACCTCATAAAGAAATTGACTATCCTATTCATACATCTAGCGGTGAAGCACAATTGTATCCGCTGAAAGTGTATAAGCTTCCAGTAGCGGATTTTGTAGCAAACACACCTGGTACTGTAGATCGAGCATACACAGAACATGTGAAATCTATCACGCAGAAAATCAATGACTTATATCATTTAACATCTGGAAAGCAACGATGCTACGTCGATGTTTTGAATGATAGAGCAGATTTGCCAGCTTTAAATCAGAAATGGAATGTTGGTGATTACATTCTTGTTGGCGAGGATAACACAATTGATATATCTAATACCGAGTATACACAACCTCCATCCTCTATGTATGTAGTAATACCTGGTATTGTATCAGCTGTAAAATATATAGGTAGTACTAAAAATTTAACTACAGCGTCAGATGAAGTTGCAGTTGGCGGAGGTCAGGTACCTCCGATGGGGGTTTTAATTCAAAGTTTAACACAGTCAGATCCCCCAAATATAACAGATGCATCTGTATATAATGCATATTTCCATTTTGACGAAAATGAATATCGTGGTGCATACGGAGTTGATTATTTTGCGATTGATACACCTGTAATAGACGAATCAACCGGTGTCCAAAAAATTGATAAGGAATCAGGATTATCCCTGTTTGATAGATACTACTATGTTGTTGACACTTCAGGTAAAAAATCTTATACAGATCCACCGATTTGGCTTACAGATGAAATTCCATTGGCTCAGACAGATCGAATTGGTGGATTTTTAAACGTACCAGACACTGCTACAGATGCAGGTTATGTCATTCGTGATGATGAAGGTCATCTTCGCATCCTAGATTATTCTTTACTTAGATCTGGAACACTAGCATATCAACTAGGAGAGGATTTTGAAACATCATCCGGTTTGTCCATTTCAGAAATTCAAGCACAGTTAGACGAGTATGTAAATTACAGAGTTGCGTTTCCGGATGCCACACAAATGCACCGCATTCAAAATGACGGTATACCGAACGAAATCAATGTAATTATTCATCTGTCTGCTGCCACAGATGAGGAGATTGCATCTAAGAGTACAACATTAACTATTCGGGCAATTGATTCAAGGTTTAACACTCATGTAAATTTACAGATTTTGGGATCAGCAGATTCTAATGTTACTATAAATATTGAGGACTGTGAGAGAATCAGAATTGATACCATTTCCGGTACACCACATGTGAATCTATATCGTTCATGCTTATATTATGACTATACAATACTGGATAGACTTGCACAGGATACTATCGAGGATATGCGTTTATGGTATGTTATGCGTAAATCTACTGATCCTAGATTGACTGTTGACTATATGACTGTTCGTGAGTACGATACTCCAACCATTTCGTCTGGAACAGATTTTTACGATACAAGCACCCCAAATGATAATCATTTTCTGTATGGTTTACAAAGCCTTACATTTAGTAGTGACGGTACAATTGTTGGATGCTCTATGCTTGTTCGTAATGATTCTACATCAAACGTGCAAGAGGGAAAATTCATCATTGGTAACTCTTATGTTATTCCACAGGGTGGTGCATTGATGTACCCTCAAAAACTATTAAGAAAGCAATTAAAGGTAACTGGACAATTTATATCTGCTTATCATATTGCGTCACCGGATAAATGGGTGGTACAAAATACAAGCTTCACTGCATTAAGCCAAAAGTATGAGGTTTCTACGGATGGTACTGCAAAAACCATCTCCGGTACAATTACATTCCTTGTAGATGCATTTTATGTAGATAATGCACAAGTTCTGTCCGGAACTGGAACAGACGCATCTGATTCTATCGACGGATGGGAACCGTCAAAGTTTCATATATTCTCAGGTGGTGCTTTATCATGATATATATTCATAATATCATAAAAATAAAATATGTAAATGAGGGGTATCTTCCAAATTATCCATATCATATGATCAGCGATCGTGAAATGTGCACAGCGTTCTTAAACACTAGTTCAAACAGCTTTTTTACGGATAACTACCCATGCGTTTCAGAATCTATTAAAATTGAATATACGTCTTTAGTTACAGCCATACAATATCACATTGATAAATATCTTGAATCCGCACATACCCAATCTCAGTATGAAATTCCAGACTGGGTATACAGTTACATGTTGGGTACTGTGATATCTGTAAATAGTGATCCGTTGGATATTCATGATTTACTAGTGCTATTAGGGTGCGATAATATATCAGATACTTTTTCTGACGTTGCATCAACTTTATGCTACAAGGAGAGTAATCAGTGGCTTAGAAAACGACCTACGTTTAATGGTGACTCTCGATACATTACATATCATGGAAAACGTATTGATTTGAGACCTCCGACGATGTTTGGAGAACCACATGTTATAAAAAGTGCTAGATTAAGAACATCAAATTTGACGTAAGCAGGTGATGCGTTTGCAGTATTTACCAATAAATCTTCCGACAGGGAATTCAGTTGGAACATCATTAGTAGAATTAGCAAATCTTATTAGTTCAAGAGACATTGATAGCGTTCTAAATCTGAATAATATAACAAGATCGCATGATATCGGTAAGTCACTTCTTGATTTTTATAAAACTCTGAATATTGATTCCTGCGATAATGTCACATACCAAGAAAAAGGATCAATTTTGAATACACTAACTAGTGATTCTGATGTGTTTGAAACAGCTGCATTACTCAATGAAACTGAATGGAAATTTTTGAAATTGACTGGAAGTTTTTATGGTATGCTGAAAATTCCAGAAACTGTAAGACTGTTGAGCGTTGTGGGTGTACTAGGAAACAAGGATCATGTGAAAAAAGATATCTACAACAAGTCTTTTATGATGCTGAATGACGAGAAAACATATGACCATAAAATCGATCCATCTATATTCAATAGTTATGATGGTAAGCGTGGTTCTCAGATTCTAACATCGACACCTACAAATAATCCAATGCAGTGGTTTAAGCTCCCTTGGGGCAAAATATCTTTGTATTCTTCACTGTCAGGTAAGTCTATGGATTTTCCTGTATATCCAGATGGTTTGAAAGATGGTGTACAGGCCAACTATGAAACTATGTCTGATATTTTATACCAATATGAACCATGGCAGGTGTACCATAGTTCAGGTCCGAGGTCTAACACATTTTCATTTAAGATGCACCGTGATATGTGGAGCGGAAATCATCTTGATGGAAAATGTAATGAGCTGATCCGGTTCTGCGAGGCAAATTGCTATCCAGATTATAAGGGTGCATCCGTTCAAACTTCAACAGTTACTTTATACCTTGTAGGAAAGCCATACATTACCGGAGTTATGACTTCTGTAGATGTTTCATGGGACAGTGACAGTCCAATCGGACAGGATGGGTTTTATCTAGTATGTCAACTAGACTTAACTATCACAGAGGTAGCGTCAGAACCATTGAGCTATAATACAGTTATGAATAAGGGGTTGATCTCATGAGTTCATTATGCTCAAAAAAGTATATCAAACCAATATATTATGATACACTAACACCTTATCAGGAAATAGATTACCATGGTATTCAGTATACGGTTTGTCGAGATTTTGATAATATCAGCAGATATCGTGGTTTGCGTCAAATAGTGCATGATCCAAACGAATCGACTCGATTCATTACATTGGAAACACAAAATACAGTGACATCTAATGCAAAATTTGAATATTATGATGTGCCACTATCTGAAGAAAATAGGTTAGATCTTATTTCAAATAGATTCTTCGGTTCACCTCAATACAGCTGGGTAATCTCTTATTTTAATGATATTGAAGATGGATATACTGTTCATGAAGGTCAAAGATTACGCATATTGAAGAATATTGCAGCACTGTTCAATAACGGAGAATTGCTTGCACCAATTTCAGCAATGCAGATGAATCTTGGTACAGAATAACCGGATTCACAAGTTTATATTTGTGCATTTTGTACATTGACTTTTTGGATAGACAACGATAGAATAAGAGTAGAAACTGTAGAACTTTTGGAGGTGATTGTATGAAACGTTATGTAAAACGACAACCATACGAACCTAATAATCTTGACAAAATATTAACGGCAGAGTCAGTTGATGTAAATTCTGAAACTTATGATATTGAATCTGATTCGCTCGACACATATTACTCGTTTACATCATTGGAAGAGTATAGAAAATTTTTGAAACAAGTAGGGGCTGATTAATTGTCACGTATACTACAATTAAGCAATCGATATATTCGTGGGAGAAAACGTTGTAAGAAACGTGGTTGTAATATGAAATTGCTTGATGATATAGAAACTATTTTGTCAACTAGATCATTTACAGATGGGGAAATTGTAAAATATAAGGTTCATAATCTATCTGGATCATTGAAAGGGTTTCAAGAATTACATCTAGGAAATCGATGCAGCGATTGGGTTGTAATATATCAAATATCAGGAAATCACGTTAAATTTGAAGATACAATTGTAACTATGTATGATACTGGTACACATAAAGACTGCTTTGGTGCTTATGAACCAGACAACATGGAAATCATTTGGGTGTGAGTAAGATACAACATTGTGAGGTGTTTGCATCAAAACTAATCATGCATTGACTTCATAACCTTAAATAATAGCGATAGCTCTTATAAAGAGCTATCGCTATTTTTTTTGTTTGTTATGGAGGTGTGCATCTTGAAAAAACAACCATTTTGTAATTTTACATTAGCAGGTGTAAGTATTACAGATTTTGGATTAGAAATGCCATCTCCATTTGCATCTTTGGAATTAAGCAATAGTGAAATACAGTCTATGACATCATGGACACTGAATTGCATAGTTGGTGGAGATGCCTCACGAAAAATGAATATTGCGGCATTTGAAGCACTACTGTATAGTGCAGCACAGTCTGCAGCTCAGTATCCAGATTCCAGTGGTATTCCAGTATCATTTATCTTTGGGTGGCTAGATGAATTTGGGAATGTTGCAGAATGCTTATCCTATCAAGGTTTTACAATTAAGTTTTCGGTAAGCACTACTGGAGTATACATGAACTATAAAATCACAGGATATGCGTCGCTTGCAGTGCAAACCAGTATGCCTGTATTGCGTATTCCTGCGGTGAGCGGATTTGTACAGCCGTCTGCAATTGTTGTAGCACTAGCAGAATCTGTTAAGGCTACATCTTACTATGAACTTGATATAGATCGAAATGACACACCAACTCTTGTAAATCATGGACCTATTACAACTAGCTTTAATAAGTATGTTCGCGGTGAATTTTCAGCAGATGACGAATATTCAGAATTTCCAGGACTGCTTCCACTATCTAAAACATATAGTTCTGCACAAAATGCCGCAGGATTGATTTATGGCTTCCACGGAGTCCGTAAATTAAGTCAGGTTGTAAATAATGCAACAGACCATGTTTCAGATTATTTAAGACGTAGTAATGTAGATACAACACCACAGTGTGCATCATTTAGTTATTGGGTAGATGAGCCGACAATGACTCGTCCTGGAATTATCCATTATAAATCAAATGCTAATATTATGTCGTCACAGAATAATGACGTACTGGAGTATGGTACAGAAAATGCAAATGTTTTATCAATCAGCGGCAGCTATGATGGTGTAGCATATAATATGTCTGATATGAATTTCAGACAAGTTGGATTTGCTGTAGATGGTAGTGGTAATACTATTACACAAGATGCTCAGGTTGTAAACAGTTGGAGCAGTTCTCTTTCTGATGTGTTTCAGTCCGCTAGTATTATCAATGACGTAAACGCATTAGCATCTCAGTTTAGCGGAGATTTCACGGTTCAGATTCCAGGTAGTGTGAAGTCATATACTGTGGCTCAACCAGTTTCCTTGATTGTATATTCTGGTGGTACACTATCACCAATTACAGGTATTTATAACATCGTATCTGTAACTCATAATGTGAGCAATTTATTTGTGACTACGCTGAAACTACAGCGGTTAGTTATCAGTAATGCAAATCAGACAGCTGCGGCACAAGGAATATTTGTTTCAGGAAGTAGTAACTATAATCGAAGTTCTTACGATACGACAAATAATATCATTACTCCATACATGGTCAAATTCGGAGATCTATATCCGAATTTTGAGCACATGTCAACTCAGTAGGTGATTTCATGTATAAAGAGTATTCCTATTCACCTATAACAAAATCATCTGTCAAAATATTAGTTCCCTGGATTTCAAATAGACAATCAAAGTTGTATAGTACTTACAAAACTTTGCATACTGGATTAGATATACAAACACACGATGTGTATGGATTCCAGTCTGGAGTTGTAACACAAATTGGAAAAGATGAAGATGGTCACTCTGTTGTTACAGTTCAGTATAGCGGTCATGTTTCTCTTCGATATGGTCATTTGATGGGTGTTTATGTAAAATCCGGCGAAACACTATTTGTCGGATCATTCATTGGAGTTGCTTATAAGTATGTGCATTTCGAGTATGTTACAACTGAGTCATCAATTTGGCCTGTCCATATTGGAACTATAACTTATTATAAACACGATCCAGAACCGCTTTTATCTGGTGATATTATCCTGAATGCAAATGATTGGTCTCAGGTACATCAAGCCAACTATTATTACGATGCGGCTTATCCTTTGACTGGAGCTATGGCTGATGAGTTTTCAAATAATCGAAATGGTGATTAACTGTGGCTGGTAATTCAAATTTAGCGTCATATATTGACAATAGTTCTACTAATTTCAATGAGCGTACAAAGTCAATTTCCAAAATAACTATACACATTGCAGCAGGATCTGTTACGCTAGATGGATTGTCCAGAACTATGCACGATTCATCGAGAGAAGTAAGCTGGAACTATGGTATAGATGATAACGGAAAGATTGGACTGTATATTCCAGAAAAGTATAGAGCATGGACATCATCTAGTCAAGAGAATGATAACGTAGCAGTTACAATAGAAGTTTCTAACACTGTGGCTAAGTATCCATGGCCTATTTCTGATGCCGCCTACTCTGCATTGCTTAATCTTTGTGAAGATATTTGTAGACGAAATAATATTCCTGCATTGAATTATACTGGTAATAAGTCCGGCAATTTGACGATGCACAGATGGTTTTCCAATAAAGAGTGTCCAGGTGATTATCTTGCTGCTAAGTTTTCAGATATTGCAAAGCAAGTCAATGAGCGACTGAAAAAGAAAAAAATATCCTCATTTTTGACAAATCCAGAAACATCTGAATCAACCTCTGCTGGAGATGCGTTTTTAGGAACAACTACAGATATTGCGTCAATGATTGATTATACGTCATTTACGCCATATATTGCAACAATATCTCCATCTGTGAAATCATTCGACGGTGCGAAACTAAAAGATCTTGGTGTTGTAGGTGTAGCGATAAACTCAGGAACCTATTTTGATTCTGTTCATATACAGAACAGTACATATAGATCTCAAAATTTAGATGCACATATAAAATCCGCAGTTTCTGCAAATCTTCCATTTTCATTATACACTGAAATACGTTCTAAAACGGTATCAGAGGTAAACAGAGAACTGGATGAATTGCAACTATGTGTGCAAAAATATAACCCAACAATGGGCGTGTGGATTAAAATAGGATTTCAAAATTCAAAATCTATGAATAATGACATTATAGACCGATGCAAAAAGCGACTTTTCATGCTGGGTCTGAAAAATAAAATTGGTCTATATTGTACACTGGAAAAATTAAAACTGATAGACTGGAAAGAGCGATCAGAAGATTGGCTTTTATGGCTAGATTCTCATGTATCAGATGTTTCTGAATTTGAGTGTGTTTTAAATCCAGAATTTTTCATGACTGGTTATGATTGAGTGGTGAGGTTATGGCATTTACTCCTAGATTAAATGCACCATCTACAGCAGATAAATATTGGTTGAGACCGTCTAGCGGCGGATATAATCAATGTATCAATATTAGCGGCGGCAGTGTACTTCCAAATTGTGTTGGATATGCTTATGGCAGATTCATGGAAATCATGGGCAAAACATCATGTAATTTATCTACGCATAATGCTGGACTGTGGTATGGGAATACTGCTGACGGCTATCAAAGGGGTGCCTCACCGAGATTAGGTGCAGTCGTGTGCTGGAGCAGACCAGGAGATGCAGGGCATGTTGCTATTGTAGAACAAATCAATTCAGATGGTTCAATTGTAACGTCCAATAGTGCATATGGTGGTAGGAGATTTTATCAGCAAACATTGAAACCACCAGCATATACATGGAGCAATAATTATCATTTTCAAGGATTTATCTATAATTCTGCTACAGTATCTGATACTGGAACTGCAATGCCTACAGTTACTACGAGTAAATTATCACAATTCTTCCAAGTAGCCAATTCTCATATGGGAGAACACGGAAATTGGGTGTGGACAACATTAGGATGGGAAGGGGAATGGTGCTGTGCATTTTTAATGGCATGTGCAAAGACAGTAGGTGGTCTACTGGATGTTATTATTCCAACAACCTATTCGTGTACAACACTATGTCAATATGGAAGAGAACATAAGTGTAACAGCGTATTTATTGATGGACCTAGAAACGGAAATGCTGTAAAACCACAAGTAGGCGACTTTATCCTGTTTAACTTCAATAAGACTGGAAAATATGAATGTTCCCATGTCGGTGTCGTATCTGAATTGAATGGCGATAAGATCATGACAATTGAAGGTAATACAAAGACATATAATAGATATACTAGTGTAATTGCAAATCATGAGTATGATTATACAAATACTTCAATTGTCGGATACTTTAGGCCAAACTGGTCACTTGTAGGTGCATCTGTGAGCGACTTAGCAAGCTATGGGTTATCCGGCTATGGATCACTGTTTACAACGAAAACAACTAGGCGAGATGCGACGATTCGTGAAATTGCATATATCACGAATGACAAGTTTAGCACAGCTCAATCCGGAATACGATTATCAGCTATTAACTATACAGATAAATTAAACTCTATGTACTCCGGTTATTCTGATATGGCTAATCCTGCAAATGTGATTATTGATGGAATAACCGACACAAATGCAAAAGCAATTATTGAATATCTACTTGGAAAAGGATTAAATGCTGCTGCATCTTGTGGTATATGCGGTAATATCTATTATGAAAGTTCCTACAGAACAGATGCTGTCAATAAGAGCAGTGGTGCATCTGGAATATGTCAATGGCTAGGTAGTCGAAAAACTGCTATGATTAGTGCAGCCGGATCGAATTGGATGAACAATCTTACAGGTCAGTTAGATTATCTATGGTATGAACTCTCTAATGGATTTTCTAAGGTGTTACAGCATTTGCAATCTGTCACGAACAATGACAGTGGGGCACAAGATGCTGCTGATTATTTTGTACGGCAGTTTGAAAAACCTGGTAGTTATGAAAAAACTTCACCACCTAGAAAAGCAAAAGCGTCTGAATTATTTAGTCAGTTGGTTGTACAACAAGTTTCCTCTGGTACTGTAAGTTTAGGAAACTCTAAAATTCCGCTTCAATCTGGAATTCCTACAGCAGGTGGTACAGAGATTGTTATACCGTCATACGTCGGACAGTCTGGTATATCTGACATTTATACAAATTACTCGTATTTCTATACAAGATGGAATAAGCGTACTGACCAATATAAGCTTGCTCAAATATGGGGCAGCATGGGGAGACCTAGTGATAGAAATATAGCAATAATCAACGGAAATTATTTGATCGCCGTAAAGCCGATATTCGGAAAAGTTGGAGATATGATGACAGTAGTACTGAATGATGGTACATATTTTAATGCAATTATGGCGGATGCAAAAGCTAATGAGAACGGATCTACTGGGTATGCAGCATATGGTCATGGATCAAATGGGCATGTTAATGTCGTAGAGTGGGAAGCTGTAGGTAATCCCAATACCGATACAACTGGAAGTGCATATCCACGAGATCTGACAGGATGGAAAGGTAAAACTGTTGCACGAATCATCAATCGAGGTGCATGGATGAAATGATAACATATGGATATGCCAAAGAGTATCAGTATACAGGTGACGGAACATTGAAGATAAAGGTGCGTATTCCGTCTGTACATGGACCATATAATATGCGAGATTATGGTGGAAAACAAGTGCGAAATTATGTCTATGATGAAGATCTGCCTTGGATTAGTTCTATCCTTTTACCACATTTGCCACAAGAGGGTGAAGTAGTTGCTATTGCATCTTTGGATAAAGGAAATAGTGATTTTATTGTTATCGGACTTACAGGTGGCAGTTATCAATCTGGTGCAGTGAATTTTGGGGAGTGATTTTTATGATTTCTTCTTTGTCATTTCCAAACTTATTTGATGTATCAAGGAATAAAGTTGGTGTTTTAACAAATAAGGACGCTATCGCAAACCGATGCAGACTTCTTATGCTGACAGAACCAACAGAATTGTACAACTATCCGACATTCGGTGTCGGATTAAAGCAATATTTATTTCAGTATAACACTGAAAATACAAAAGCAATTTTGAAAGATAAGATCAAGAATCAGTTTCGTACATTTGAACCAGACTGTAATGCAGCTAATACATCTTTTGCAGATGGACTTTTGGTTACTGGAGAAAATGAAGATACTACAGTTCAAGATTTTAATACATTGAAGTTGACAGTTGGAATACAAACCGTATTAGGCGATGATGTGGAGGTAACAATAGATGGCGAGTAATGCACCTTCTGGAATGGTAAAATACACATCCAGAGATTTTGATTCAATTATGAAAGACTTCTGGGATCTAGTTCCTAAACTTACAGAACTGTGGAATCCAAGTGTATATGACGCAAGTGATTCTACAAAGTGGAATCCGGATGCAATCTCTGATCCTGGTGTTGTACTTGGTATCTTTTTAGCCAGTGTTGCAGATATGCTTGGTGTAAATACAGATTGGCTTGCAAATGAGGTATTTGCACCATCTGTATCCCAACGGAAAAATGCCGAAAAATTATTCAGTCTAATGGGATATACGCTTGGATGGTATACAGCTGCCAGAACAGAGGTAACATTTACAAACAACACGGAGAATTCAATTACTCTAGACTTTGGATTTAATGGTGGAAATTTCTGTACAGTCAATGCCTATACAGACATCACAAATCAGTCCAGAGTTATTACATACAATATCTTGCCAATGACAAATACTTATGGTGCTGCAGAAACTAGAAGTAAGCGCCAGATTATTGCAGATGGTACAAATGTGTTTGCAGATACCGATATTGTTCACCTTGCACCAGGTAAAACCTGCACCCGTGTAGCGGTAGAAGGTTCTCTGCGGTCTGTTGCAAAGTCTGTAGAAGAAATAAAAAAGAATAACTGTGTTATTAAGCTGCCATCTCAACACATTGATACAACTGCTGTATGGGTAAAAGCAAAGGCAAGCTTGCATGATGATACTTATTTAGATACCCAGTGGGTTCAGGTAAGTTCTCCGTCTGAATTTATTGAACCAGAACCGATGTTTGCAGTTACCTACGATAATTACAGCAATGCACAGTTACAGATTTCAAATTATATCAACCAACTGGAGAATTACTCTAACAACTATCTTGTAATTTACTGGATTGAATGCTCTGGTGCAATCGGATGTGTCAATGCAAATGTACTATCCAATTTCCAGCCCGCAAAACCAAATGCGTGTGATAATGCAAAGTACACAACAGAATCTGGTGATATTTCTGTATCAAACCTTGCAAATACATCTGAAATGCCACACACTTATACGGTAACTGGAAAAAGCCCAGAAACTGCAAAAGAAGCATATCGAAATAGCCGAAATTATATCAATACATGGGATAGTTTGATCACACTTCCAGATTTTACACGTTTTTTGACACGAGAAGCCGGAATTGACTGCGGAACTGTACTTGATTGTCAAAAGGCATTAGAGATAAATCTTGCAATTTACAAAAACACAAATTTGACAGATGCTCAAAAGAGTAAAATGTATATCACTTATCATGATTTCCCAGAATCATCTGATACCTATACACAGTTTAAGTGGGATAATATTCTGGACATTGGTTTTGATCCAACAGATCCAAATCGATTTGTATTTTCTACAAATTTTCAAAGATACACAGCGATGTGCTTTGCAATCTATAATGATTTCAATGAATCCGAGTATACGGATACAACTTATACACCAGTAAAGAAGAATACGATAAGCACAGTGAAGTATGCATCATCTAGTAATGATTATGATTATGCGTTTATCAGGTATCAGCCGCCTATGAATATCATAAACAGTGTAATAGATGATTATAGACCATTGCAAGCAATGTCTGTAGAGCTGCAATTTGGATTTGTTCGTGTTTTCCCGTGGTATGTTGTTGGTGAAATTTATCCTAAGACTACAGTCGATAAGGATAAAGCAAAAACGATCATTGCAAATGTCAAAGAAAAACTCGCTCTGTATTTTTCTCCTGCAAATCGAAAACTAGGACAAAAGCCGACGGTAATGGAAGTTGTTGAGATTATTGAGAGTGCAGATTCTAACATTCGATACTTTGATGCCGGAAATCTTAAATTTCCTGTGATAAACTGGGGAGAACTATCTAAAGTTGGTGCACAAGAACATATTGATACTTACGATATTGAGTATTTTAATCCAATTTCATTTGCACGGTATCAGGATTTAGGTGCAAATATCGGAGAATCCAGAAACAACTTACGAATTGCTCCGGATTGGATACTAGAATGATTGGTGGTGATACATTATGAATATAAAATCAGTATCACTTCCAGAAATCTATAAATCTAGTGCCGACTTTCGATTTTTTATAGATTGGTTTACAGCATCACTCTCAAAAATTCAGTATGATATTGAAAATTTCATGGATTTATATGATCCGCTGAAATGCCCAGAAGATTTGTTGTGGATGCTTGCAGATACTATGGGATATAAATTCGATGATCGATTGAATACAGCGTTTAATCGACTTGTTTTGCTGTATTTTATGTCAGTTATCAAGAATCGTGGCAGCAAAGATGGTGTGACACTTGCTGCTGAGTTGAATCTTGCACAATTTCGTATTGAAGATGCTGCAAAAGAAAATGACATACTGAACAACCGACTAGAGGATGTTTCTATCCCAGTAAATACTGTGTATGTCACACCACATACTGCTGACGGATATATTGACGTGGTCTACTTCGCAGATAAAAAGCCCTTGGATGCTTGTATCGAATATGCAAGACCAGTTGGGATGTTTTTATTCCAGCATGCAGGTGTAAGATATGACGCTAGAACAAAAATTGGAATTGATGCGCGACTTACAAATGTAAATGACATTGGAATGTCATTTGGTCCAGTGCAAGTTGGACATTATCGCAGAGAAGATTATGCTAGATTACAAAAGACACTGGATTCTGATGGTACAAAAGTGGATATTTCTCATAAGAAACACAATGTATGGTCTAGGAATAGCGATTACGAGGATAGAGCAAACGGTGATGGTACATACGAAAGTGGTACAAAGTCACAAGATACTATAAATCCTGCATATCGGGCACTGTATTCTATGCAGATCAGTAATAATGAGGAAATTGTAAAATCCTTGGTATCTGATCCAATATTCAGTATTGGATATGAACCACAAGATGTAAGTACAACATTCCCAGATGACTATTTAACTAGAACTAGAAATGAGAATGGCGTAGTAAGTCAGACATCCTATAATCCATATACAGAATCTAAGCCATGGAATCTGAGGTATGATCGAGATTACGATGAGTCTCAGACACATAAACAGGATTCTGGTGTATATGATGTCATGACATTAGATCCAGACAGATCTACAGATATTTTGAATCCCAGACCTGCGGTAAATCCAGTAATGTCTCAAATGGGCGATGCAATTTCTCTAAACGATTCTAATTCATCTTACACAAAAGTAGACAAAGACGGAAATATTACTCATACCTAAAAACACAGACCGATAGCGTAAAACTATCGGTCTTTTTGTATTTGTTCACATTCAAAACCTTTTATACAAGGTGAATAAAGGTGGTGAGTGTGATATGTCAGATACAGTAACTCCAATGGGACAAGGTCCTGCAAAACCTGCGACAACAACAGAGCAGGTAAAAGATGATAATGGATTTACAAATCCAAATCTTCATAGACGTATATACACATCACCAGACGATACTTCAACCACATACAAACTTGGTATTTATGGGTATGATTCTTACCGAGTTACAGAAACCGTGGTACATGATGAAGAATCAAGAACATGTGAAATTCCGTAATGGTGGTGTGGTAAGTGCGAAAATATTTAGATTTAACAGGACTTCATTATCTGGTCAATACAACAGTCAATCTATATAATCAACGGTGCGGACTACGGGTAGAAGGTGTTGAAGGTGCTGAAATTTTCAACAGCTACGTAGGTAATAACAAATGTGTTGCATCTGGTACATACTCTCATGCAGAAGGTTATGGAACTCGTGCGATTGGATATCACGCTCATTCCGAAAATAACGGAACTCTTGCTGCTGGTGTAGGATCACATGCAGAAGGTGTAGGATCACAGTCGCTTGATGTCGGATCACACGCTGAGGGATTAAATTCTCGTGCTATAAAGCGTGCATCACATGCAGAGGGTTTTGCAACAGAAACAAATGGGGAATGTTCACATTCAGAAGGTCAAAGTACACGGGCTAATGGTGAAAATTCTCATGCTGAGGGTCTATTAACTGTATCGAATGGTGGAAATTCTCATGCTGAGGGATATGGGTCTAAATCCAGTGGAGCGGCAGCTCATGCAGAAGGTTGGGAGTCAGTATCTAGCGGTGCACAATCTCATGCAGAAGGTGCAGGTTCTAAGTCAATTGGTGCAAGCTCTCACGCAGAGGGATCCAGCAGTATTGCATATGGGTTATGTGATCATGCCGAGGGAAATGCTTGTATTGCCGGAGTTTCACCATCGACATCATTAGGCGAAGTTCCGATCCAAACAAATTATAATCACGCTGAGGGGTTTACAACACAAGCGTCTGGTGGAAACGGTGCACACTCAGAAGGTCTCACTACTGGTGCAACGGGTTCCGCTGCTCATGCTGAGGGAAAAACAACTCATGCTGAGGGTGCGAATTCACATGCCGAGGGTAATGAAACATATGCAATTGGTGAATCTTCTCATTCAGAGGGACGTGGTTCGAGATCCAAAGGTGATTACACACACTCTGAGGGATATGGTTCTACTTCAACTGGAAATTTTTCGCATTCTGAAGGTCAAAGTTCAAAAGCTATCGGAATTGGATGTCATGTTGAAGGTTATAACTGTATATGCTATGTTTCTAACTCACATGTTGAAGGTATGTCATGCGTTGCTGGTATTTCTCCAACTGATGAAAATCCTAAGCCAGAAAATAATTTTACAGCATGTCATGTTGAGGGAGCGTCATGCAGAGCAGAAGCAGGATTTACACATGTTGAAGGGTATGGTTGTATTGCTACATCAGAATATCAGCATGTACAAGGTATTCATAACAAACTATCTACACATATATTTGTAATTGGTAATGGTACAGATGGTAATAGATCAAATGCGTTTTCTGTAGACAACTATGGAAAAATCTACGTCAACAATTCAGAAACCGGAGTAGATGTCTTAGATTTACTAAACAGGATTACAGCACTAGAAGAAAAAGTAGCTGCATTAACATCTTAAATCGAGGTGATACACATTGTTATTAGCAAGTAAAGATATGGGCGTAAGACATAATGTATCATTTCGAGTAATTGATCTAGCAACAAACAAAATAGTGTCTACTCATACAGGGCACAATCAAGCAACCAACACACTTCTGACTGGAATTGCAAGCTTTCTGAAAGGCGATGGAGTTTTAAATCAAGGAACTCATATGCTGAATAAGTATGTTCCAAGATATATTTCCCTGGGAACAATGGGGCTTATCAATCAAGAAGAAGATGCAGATGGATTGCCAGCTGGAATCGGGGAGATTGATGGAGAAGAATCGCAACGATTTGATGACTATATGAATCAAGTTCCGGGATTCGGGGCAGATGGCTATGATGCAAATCAGAATAACAATCGAACTTATCTAGGAATCGGACCTGCATTTGCAGACAGAGATACTGCACAAGACGAGTCACCAAAAACCATTCGATGCGAACTTGTATCTCCGACATTCCCTAGGGCTGAAATATCATATCGAACAGTTATTCCTGAAATAAAAGCAGAGCTGCCAGAAACAGTGGATGTCATTTTCAGTGCAATGATCTCTACAGGAGCACTTGCACAGTTCAGAGAACCCGGAAAAGACTATGTGTTTATTACGGAAGCCGGATTATGGTCAAAACGAGATTTGCTGAGTATGAATCCAGAAAATCCGTCAGGATATAGCAAAAACAATGGATTGCTTGCAGGATACCGGATTGCACCGCCAGATGAAATAAACTGGGATATGGTTGCAAACAACACAGTAACAGAAGCGCAAGCTCAGAAGAATCGAAATATTTTGAAACATGAAATTCTGAAAGTCGGAATCAATCAAGTTGTACAAGTTGTGTGGAAGATTCAAATCGGAGCAATCAAACAATTGACTGCGAGTTCTGACCAGATAACTAGTATTACAAATCAAGAAATTGATGACTGTTTCGATGAGTATCTAAACGGAACACCATGCAAGCATCAATTCTAATACAGAAATGGTAGGTGAGATTCAGATTGGACATAACACAAATCTTAAAAGACACCGGAGTTAAGAACAATGTCACAATTCGAGTTTTAGAAGCTGGATCTCATAAAGTTGTATCTGAACATGTTGGACATAATCAAGCAACAAATACAATGCTGACAGGTTTAGCTCATTATCTGATTGGTGATGGTATTTTAAATCAGGGAGCATATATGCTGAACCATTTCATCCCAAGATACATATCTTTGGGAACTATGGGATTGATAAACCAAGAGGAAGATGCTGACGGATTACCTACCGGAATTGGTGTAACTGGTGGAACAGAAGAAAAACGATTTGCAGAATACATGGAACAAGTCCCTGGATATGGCGCAGACGGGTATGATCCAAATCAAAATAATCACCGTGCATATCTGGGATTAGGTCCAGTGTTTTCAGATCGTGATACATTAGATGATGAAACACCAAAAACAGTTCGATGCGAATTGATTTCCAATACATTTCCAAGAGCTGAAATATCATACCGTCAAGTTGTTCCAGAAGTAACAGCAGAGTTGGCAGAAACACTCGATGTAGTTTTTAGCGCAATGATTTCAACAGGAGCATTAGAGCAGTTTCGGGAACCAGGAAAAGACTATGTGTTCATCACAGAATGCGGTTTGTGGACATGTCCTGATTGGAATGACAATGAAAGTAATGGACTTCTGGCAGGGTATCGAATTGTACCACCAAATGAAGAAAACTGGATTATGAAATCCAATTCTGATGTAACACCTGCACAAGCTGCAAACAATCGTGAACTTCTGAAACATCAAATCTTGAAAGTCAAGAAAAATCAAGTTGTCCAAGTTATCTGGAAAATACAACTTGGTGCAATCAAACAGCTTACTGGATATAATCCATCCGGCAAGCTGGATTTAAATTTGACAAATATCAAAACGAAAGATATTCGATATTATTCTCAGTCGAATGCAATTCCATTGGATATACAATCTGAAACAACCATATGTGATATTGATTTCACGCTGCCAGAATCAGATAATGCAATCTATGTACAAACTGCATTTCAGGCAATCATACTTGCAGATATACTGGTTACTGGTTCAAATCCAAAAATAAAAGTAAAGTACGTTCTGAATGATTCTTATCTAACTACATGGGAAGCGGAACAAACTGTAACAAACGGTTCTCAGATATTGAATCTGGCACAGCCCTTATATAAGTATAATGTCATAAAGAACAATCTGAAAGTGATACTCACACCTGTAAATTGTACATTGTCTGTTCCAGTACGAAAACTGTCTGCCCAGATCAATGCAATCACGGACTGGTCTGGTGAAATCAGAGTTACGGAATCCGGGATGAAACCGATTACATTTGACGGAAACAGAAAAATGAACGTAAATCCATGTATCGACGAGATTATATTTGCAGGATTCGATAGTCCGACATTATCTGGAATAGTGGACACTGTATCAATTATTAATATTCCGTCCAGATCAATGACAGTAAACGGCATATCTGGTTCTGTAGATTTTGAATTAAAAGACGAATAGTAGGTGATGTAAATTATGGCATTACAAGGCTATACAAAAATAGAATTGACTGATGTAGACACAAACAATACAGAAGTCTATGAGAAACACAACATTGTCACAAATGCACTGTCTGAGATATTCAGACCAATTGGGTATTGGAAAGATTGTAACTCATTACTAAATCGTACAAATCCATGGGTGTCTACATTATGTGGCGGATTGCTTTGTTTTGATAAAAACATTCCAGAAGATAAAAATACATTATTTGCACCTGCTGGAACAACTTTGATTGCGTGTGGTGCTCATGGTGAAGTTAATGCTACATCAAATTCAATAAGAGGAGATAGCAATAAGTTAGAAACTTCAATTAACACTTCAACTAAGGTTGCAAAATTTGTATATGACTTCAAGACATCTCAGGGAAATGGTACGATAAATAGTGTTTGTCTAACGTCTTATAAAGGTGGATTTCGATCATATAACATGAATTCAAATGCGGATGCTAATTCACAGCATCTGCAAGATTATTCACATTACCGTATTGGTGCAGTGTATCCATACATTTCTGATATCGGCGACTATGGTACTTGTAAAAATGCAGAACGAACATTTTTAATTGATTCAAAGTCTGGCATAAAATATAGTTTACTTTATGACACCGTAGACTATTTGAAAATTATCAAGCGAAACGTATATACAAACAGCATTAGTATCTTTGATTCAGATATAAGTACATCGAAAACAAGGATATTGTCTAGCACTCAAATAAAATTAAATATTGGTAGACTTTGTGATATCTACCAATGGTGGAGCTATGATGATAGGGTATTATATTTATTTTTACCAAAAACGTCTAATGATGGATCAGGATCTGTCGCAGCTGGAAAAACCATCAGAATTATAAAACTAAGCTACCCTAATTGGGAAGCTGAATATTTTGATGTCGAAAATACTACTGATGGTACAATATCATGCGATAGTTGCTGCGTATATAAAAACAATTTATACTTTACAACATCCTATTCTAGTTCAAATATATATTATATACAGCCATACAGGGTGAATATACTAGATTCCTCTGATTACACAAAATTTGCTAAAATACAGCGACAATCTACTGACTATTTGCGTCCGATTAGTGTTTTCAGCGGGAAAATATTATATTTTGGATTATGCCGCTCCTCTTACTCATACACCTATGATAGTTTTATATTCGACACTGAATTAGGTACAGGATCAGTTACTGATTGTGCTACAACTTGGGCTAGCGGATATTTAATGAATCCTATTTTAGATGATAATTTTCATTTCTATTCCGGCTATAGCCATTCTGTCATTGTTCCATCCAACTACCTAGCAACAATAAACAACCTAGAAACACCAATCATCAAAACATCCGATAAGACTATGAAAATCACATATACGCTGAAAGAGGTGGATTCATAAATGAATGAAATTGTATTCACTACACCTGCACTGTTAGATTTTCTTTCTCAGATAGATGAATTAGGACCTTATCCATTGGAGCTACATGAGGATGATAACAATATACAAATTGTAATCGGAGATTCCGTCTATAACATCAATTCAAACCATGCAGATCAGATTCAAGTAAAAACTGACGTTGTACAAGAAGTATCTGACATTGCATATTCTACTTGTGAAACCTTATCTAATTCTGACGACAGCCTAGAACCAATCGAATCCGGAATGATAAAGGAATTTGCAAAGACACTACTTGTCGGCGGATTAGTTCGACTGACAAACAAAGTTCTAAAGAAATGAGGGATTTCAGCGTGAACGTACAAATAAAAAATAAATCTGTAAATGCAGATACAGGCATCCCTACTACGATAATCGGAACATATTCTGGAGAAGTATTAGATGCAAGAATTACAAATAACAACGGCTTAGATATTACTGATGAAGTAATCCATACTGTCTTAGAGTCGGATGATTATAAACAGGGTATTGAAAATGGATGGTTCATAGGATTTCTAGGACACCCAGAAGATCCAAATTGTATGGATTTCAAAAACGGATGTATCGTCATGACCGATATGTCCATTGATGATAACGGAAAAGTCTATGGTGAATTTAACCTGGTAGGTACACCTGTAGGACAAATTGTAAAGACGTTTATTGACGCTGGAGTAAAGTTTGGCATTTCCATTCGTGGAGCAGGGGATATTGTCGATAACTCTGTAGATCCTGAAACATTTGTATTCCGTGGATATGACTTAGTATCTTTCCCGGCATATCCGGAATCAATCCCAAAGTTTACAGCAATTGCAGCATCTACAAATACAGATGACCGAAAGAAGTATCAATCTGTCTGCAAGGTGGTTCGGGATAACATTTCTGCAATCACATCCAGTACTGCAATTGACGTAATTCAATCTCAATTTGCAAAACAATCTGATACATATAAAATGCTTCAAACACAAAAGGATAAGCTTACTGCATCTACAGAAACCACATCAGATATAGATCCTGAATTTGCAAAAGAAAAGATTCAAGCAATGACAGATTTATGCATTCGCCTTATGGAGTCTACAAAGACACTGTCTCAGGAAAAAGATAAGATGATGCACAATCATGCAAAAGAGACAATCTCTGCAAGCAGAAAGATCAGAACATTAAAACGAATTACAAGCAGTCAGATGTGCGATATTATGGGACAGCTCAAATCTGAGCAGTCAGACTATACAGCACTGCAAAAAGAAAATAAACGAATTAAGACACAGTTATCTGACGTGAAAAAGAAAAACCTTATATATAAACAGAGGGTTGAAGCGAGTGCAGACGAACTTCAAGAAAAGCAAAAGATCATTGCAAGTCTAAAGTCACAAATGCGTGAAACCATCACAGCTAGTACAGACTTAGAGACACGCACATCAAACCTTGATGAAACAAATCGAAAGCTACGTTCTGAACTTCGTACTTGTAAGCAAACTTTGCAGTCATTCCAAGCAGCATATGCAGATATATATGCTTCTGCATTAGGTGTAAATCCAGGTAGTCTTAGTATCACAGCAAGCACAACTGTAGACGATTTACAGAAAATGGTAAATAGTGCTACAAGCACATCAAACATGGCAACCGCAGATATGGTAGAGCCATTGTATATCATTGATGAATGTGATGATACAGACGACTACGAAACAAATGATCTTGTAACAATGTAATTCCAATATTCCAATTATAGGAGTGAGATAATACATGACTATTAAGGCAACACATAAGACACCAGCACGGCGTAAGATCACCGCTGGTACAAGCATTACTGCAAATGCACGAACAAAACAAGGTGCAACTCGAAATGCAGCAATGGCAAAGCTAGATCCACAGCGTAGAGCATTCGCACAGCAGATCATGGCAAACTGCAATCGTATGGGTAAGCGTACATCCATTATGGGTGCAACAAACACCTCTAACATTGCAGCTCGTCCAGATTTCATGGAGCTCCTGCCGATGTTCGTACAGCAGCTGCTTGTACTGGATGTATTCGGTTCTGTAGCAATGAAATCTCGTCAGCAGCTGATCCCGTATTTCAAGTTTGTAGCAGAGAACACCAAGGGTGAAACTCAGAGAGGTTCTATTCTGTCTACTCCGTTTGTAAACAAACAGGGATTTGATCCGAACTTCACTGGTCGAGTAGTAAAGAACGAAATTGTAGAGTCTGCAACTGGTTCTTTCACAACTGGTACTCTGGCATATCTTCCGGTACTTCCGAACTCTGTAACAATTTCTACCAATCTGGTAGGCGTAACCACTGAGTATACCGATGACGGAGCAGGTTCTATCCTAGACAGCGAGGGTGCATCTAAGGGTTCTATCGACTACAGCACTGGTGCAATTAAGTTCACAACTCCGATCACTATCGCCGCTGGTGACACCGTAAAGGCAACTTACCAGTATGATAATGAAACTGTAGGACCGAACGCACAGGATGAATATGGTGCACAGATGGCTAAGGGTTATCTGGATCTGGATGAAATCAACCTGGTAGCAGAAGCACACGAGCTGGCTTGCTACTGGTCAATCTACAGTGCATTCGCAGCACAGCAGGAATATGGTGCTAATATTGGCGATATGTCAAAGGACGCAGCATTCTCTGAGCTGACTGCTGAAATCAACACTGCTGGTTTCAAGAAGCTGAAGAATGCAGCTGCATACAATCCTGCATACAACTGGGATGCTTCTCCGGTCATGTCTGGTTCTGTTGTACCGTCTGACTACATCAATCAGTTTAAGCTGAAGCTGAATCAAGCATCCAACAGCATCTACCAGAGAACCAACCTGGCTAGACCGAACCGTCTGATTGTAGGTACTAACGTAGAATCTTACCTGCGGATGGTAAACGGATTCTCTTCTGCATCTATTGATGACACTGTAGGTCCGTACAAGTCTGGTAAGCTGGATCAGTTTGAAATCTATGTAGATCCGACATATGATCCGAATGAATGGGTAATGTGCTGCAAGTCTAACGACATCCGCAGAAACTCTGCTCTGTTTGGTGAGTACATGCCGTTTACAAACACTGACGCTATTGGTCTGGCAAACGCATCTGTACAGCAAGGTTACGCTACAATGTACGCTATGGAGATCGTAAATCCGGCTACTATTGCTAGTGGTAGAATTGTTGGTACTTATTAATCAGACCAATACAGAAAACAGAAAATAACACATGAGGTGATATAGAAATGGCATATACAGTCAAGATCACATACACTGGTCCGGCAAATCCAGAAGCAATTAAGTTTGCATCTCCGATCTGTCAGACATTTGCACCAACAAACGCTTACACAGATACTCCGGCATATAAGGGTACCGTATATGATACGCATGTAACTGGATTTGGTTTCATTGATCTGATGGAACCGTATGCAACTACTGGATTCCCGTACCCAGTACCGCTTGCACAGTTCAAGCTGGCTGTTATTGGTAAGGATAACGCTAAGGGTGCTAAGGAAGTAGAGTTCACTGTAGAAAGCTACATGGAAGCATTCTGGTACATGGAAGCTGGTGCGGCTCTGAAGAATCAGGGCTTTACCGTAGAAGTGAAAGAAAAAGAAGCGGCAGCCAGTAAGGAATAATAATCTCATATAAAATGATCAAGTTTTATTAGTGAAGGGAGTCCTACAACATGACAATGCAAGAGGTTGTATCTCAGGTGTCATTTATGCTGGGATTCCCAGCTAATAAAAATGTAGAGGGACTTCAAGTAGAGGAAGCAGTAAACATTGCATTCCGAGAATTGCAACGGTATATGAAAACTCCGGTTGAGAAAACAGTCCCATATTCTCCAAGAATAGACCTACTCAAAGTAGGAATCGAAACGGTAAGGGTGCAGTATGTACAAGCTGCATATCCAAGACTAGGCTTAAATCTGACATCCATTGAAAGTGGTAATGTATTTCAAGTTGGTGCGGCAGTCAATGTTTATAATCCGGTCGGACAAGGCAACATTGTAAATATTGATCCCATCATGAGAGAGATGGCATTAGCTCAAGTACGAAATTGCCTGGCAACAGATTTTCAGTGGCATTATGATAATCAGAATCAGGTTGTGTATTGTGCTCATAAAGATCCAGTACCACCTGCGGTAACAATCCGATACATTCCAGTATTACATGATGTATCAGAGATAAAAAGCCAAACATGGATCGATTACCTGCTCCGGTTAAGTGAAGCAAACATGAAAAAAGCATTAGGTCGGACAAGATCAAAATACCGAGTAGAGGGTTCAAACGTAACTCTTGATGGTGAAACGCTTTTAGATGAGGCAAACACTGAACTAGAAACAATCCGAAATGAACTGAGTCAAATTAGCAGCAATCTAGTTGTTTTAAACTAAAATATACAGGAGGCACAATTCCTATGAAGATCAAGATGAATCGTAAGGTAGCGGCAAAGTCCGCTGTTAAAGGTCGCAGAGTAATGGCTGATACTGACGTAGCACCGGAGGCATCTGAACTGCTGTTTGAGGCAGAAGATGTCGCAGATCTGGTGTCAGAAGTTACTGGCGAAGATGTAGATGTAACCGCAGATGATACATCTGTAACATTCGATATTGGTGAGGATTCTTACGTTGTCGAGGCAGAGGGTACTGAAGATGCTGTAGAGTCTTGCACCACCATTACCAGTAAGAAGAAAGCCGTATCTGCATCTACTAATCGCAGAGCAGGTCGGCAGATTAAGCGTGTAGCACGTCGTAAGTAATCTTACAGTTGCACCTTATATATGAATGAATAGGCACCTGAGCAGGATATGCACACCTGTTCAGGTGCTTTTTTTGTTTATATGGAGGAATCAATTATGAGTGAATCAATTAACTGTAGTATTTTATCTGATGCTGCTAAGTTTCTAAAACAGTTATCAGAAACATTTTTCAAGCTGATCGATAAGATCTGTGATTCTGGTTTGATGTCAGATGTCAAGCAGGGTAAAGATGGTGAAGTTACCAGTAAACTGCATATTGGTGGAGATGTAGCAGAGTGTACAATGAAACCAAATGAAAAGCATAAGGGTGCATGGGATGTGGAAATCATTCCAAAGGGTAAGAAGAAAATCACACTGACAAATATCCCAGAAAAGAATTTTCAGGATGAATTATTAAAGACGCTTCGTGAAGTTTACCCTGATGCAGAGTTTCAAGAGGTAAAATCAGCACATTCTATGAAGGTAAAACTACAAAAGATCGTGTCTGCGAAAGAAATTTCAGTTCGGTGTGTTGGTATAAATGCCAATTACACCCCTGCCCAGACACTAGATGATTTGTGCAATGTGCTGAATGATGATGCTTTTCTTGACATGATACCCGAAGATCTTGCAATGTTTGAGATTACAGATCTTGGAGATGATTACGTCATCGATGTAACAGATGATTTTGAGTGTGATATTGATCTAAGTGTGGTAACTAGCTGTGCACTAACTGCTCTGATTGCCGTAATGAATGAAATCTGGTCTGGTGGATCAGATAATGCAACTTTGACCACTTACAGAGATATGCTGATAGCTGATCTAGATGATCTTAGTAAGTATACAGATACTGCAATCTCATATAATTCAGCAGACCTTTCGTGCACACAAGCATATCCAGCAATTCAGGATTACATTTCAGCACTGCAATACTATAGTTGTAACGTATCATCTGAGTGTGCAGATCCAGTAGAGTCTATATTAGATAATCTTGCAGAAAAGTGGGAATCCATTACACTAGATGATTGTGGTGATGATAATGTCGTTTGGGAATGATGTAGAGTTTCGGAGATATTTGGAATCATCTGAAAACGTGTACGCAGATGTTTCCAGAATTGCGAGGGAAGCAAGATCTCTTGCAAACGATATGAATAACAAATTGCTACATTCTGACGCAATTACATGTGCTGTGCATGGTACAAGCCCTGAGTGTGAGATGTGGCGAGATGCTGAAGATGAATATGAAGCTACTGTCATTCGAGATATGTTTTGTTCTATTGAGGATAAGGCAGTTTGTGACGCTGTATATGATTCCTACTATGACAGCAAAGATGCACGTCACCTTATATATGTATACAATGAGATAAAGGATAAACCACGTCAAGCAAGAGTACGCATCTTAACAAGGATGCTATGGTACAAATTGCAAGCATAGGAAAGGTGGTCATTTCATATGACTGAAAATAAAATCACAGAGACATTGGAAGTTTCTAATATGACAGAGCAGGTTACTGATACAACAATCACAGAGCCTGCTCCAAAGCAAAAGCCAAAGCGCGGACGTAAGAAAGCAGATGCTGAACATGTTGTTTCAGAAAATGCAACAACCACTACTACAGAAATTGCTGTGGAAACAGAACCTGAAAAGCCAGTTCCGGTAGCACCTGCAACTGGATCTGACTTAAAAGCAGGAAAGACTTACACAAATGAAAATGGCATCCGGCTGTATGCATCATGTGTAGCAACAAATCCAGCATATCGCTATATGGGCTCAGTTGCTATCTGGTCTGATGATACAATCAACAATCGAGTACGAATTACAGATGCTTGTATCCATGCTGGTATTCACAGCAAGCTTATTGGCTGGGTAAACATCGATGAATTAGGGGATGAGATCAATGTCTGATGAAAAGGATTTGGAAACACTGACATCGGAAACTAGTCTGTCGGAGCAGGTTGACACCGTATCTGACGAAATGGAAGTTGAACTAAACAACGGAAAAGGTGATGATGAGTAATGGCATTTACAAATAGTCCATTAGTATCCAAAGTACATCTGTCTACAAAGTATAATGTCCGAACTGAAAAGATCTCTAAGATCACAATCCACCATGCTGCTGGAGTCATCTCATTTGAAAACCTGCTCAACTATGTAGCTACAGTAGGTCGTGATATGTCTGCAAACTATGTTCTGAGCGGCGGTAAGCTTGGATTGGTAGTCGAAGAGAAAAATCGTGCGTGGACATCTTCCAGTGCTTGGAATGACCAGAGAGCAGTTACAATCGAAGTTGCAAACTCATCTAAGGGCGGCAACTGGCCCATCTCTGACGCAGATCTGAATATGCTCATTAAATGGTGTGCAGACGTATGCAAGCGAAATGGCATTTCAAAATTGTACTACGATGGTACAAAGAATGGCACATTGACATTTCACGAGATGTTTGCAAATACAAATTGCCCAGGACCATACATCAAGTCCAAGGCAAACTACATTTGTCATGAGGTTAATAAACTGATTGGTGCAAAGAGTACAACTACAGCGTCCACAAAGCCCTCAGCGTCATCTACAGCAAGTACCAGTACAGGTAAGCAATATCATGTTGTAACTAGCGTATACGGCTATATAAGTGCTTCTGATGCGGTTTCTGATAAGAACAGAAGGGTAACTGTAAAACCTGGTACCTACTATATCTATAATGAAACATCTACGGCAGTAAATGTTACAAAGACAAAGAGTTCTCCAGGTGCATGGATTGCTAAGTCTAAAAATGTAACAGCATCTACTAGTTCGAAACCTCAGACTTCAATCCGATATGATTGGAAAAAGGGGCAGGCAGTAAAATTGACAAAGCAGAAAACACAGCTATTTGCAAATGATTCTACTGCTACTCCGGCAGCTATGTTATCCCCTGGTACGTATTATATCTATGATGGTATCAAGTGTGGTCTTGGTAGATTTCGTATTACCACAAAAGCTGAAAACTGTGGAAAGACACCAGTTGGGAAATACGTAACTGGATTTGTATCCGCAGACAATTTTAGTTGACATCTTCTAGGCAAAATTTTCCTTCCTTATACAAAATCACTGTGTAAGTCATTCACTGACCTGCATGGTGATTTTTTTTGTTTTTCACTCGTTATACATTATGTGTGGAGCAGGAGGTTGTTTTTATGATTAAAATAGTACAAAATGGAAATGTGTATGAACTAGACTTTCGATATGATCCAAAATTGATAGAACTTGTGAAAAACGTACCAGGCAGACGCTATATCCCACAAACAAAACGATGGGAGATTCCAGTAGACAACTTAGGAAGATTCCTCAATGAAATTAAGGGAACTGCATATGAATCTCAGGTTCAAACATACTCTGGAGAACACATAAATGAAAACGCACATGTTGAGGTAACAGATAAGATTCCAGATGAAGATATTTCTGATATTACACATTATGTCAGAGCAGGCGGTCATTTGTATCCACACCAAATTGACTTTCTGAAATATATGAAGCATCGTCAACGGAATGGATTTATACTTGCTGATGAAATGGGATTAGGTAAAACGCTTGAAATTATAAATATGGCATTATACCACAGAGATGCATATCATTATCAGCATTGCTTAATTATATGCTGTGTGAATACTGCGAAGTTTTCCTGGAAAGAAGATATTGAAACACACACAAACGGCTGTGAGACAGCATATATCCTCGGTACACGAAAGAAACGCAATGGTGGGTACTCTTATGGTGGTGGTGCAGAAAAGCTCTCAGATCTAACTACAGGGTGTATGTACGGCGATGCATCCTGCTCCAAGCTGCCATATTTCTTAATCATGAATATAGAAGCACTCAGAACACGAGAAGGTCGTGTGTACACAATTGAACAGCAACTGATTGAAATGATTCAGCAAGGTCAAATCGGAATGATTGCAATTGACGAAATTCACAAAAATGCATCCCCAAAATCAATTCAGGGCAAACGCCTGCTCAATATGAAAAAGAAAACCGGAATTGCAGCTGAATGGGTTCCTATGACCGGTACACCAATTGTAAATAAACCAACAGATGTATATCTTCCATTAAAACTGATTGATGGTCATACCTATAAAGACTACTGGAGTTGGTGTCAACATTTCTGTCTGTACGGTGGTTATGGAGATCATGATATTATAGGATACCGGAATATACCGCAAATGAAGCTCATGCTGAAGCGTAATATGCTTCGGAGATTAAAAAACGACGTTTTGGAACTTCCAGAAAAGACATATTATACAGAATACGTTGAAAATACACCTGCTCAATGCAAACTCTATACAAAAGTGACAAATGAGCTTGTGTCTGACAGGGATGAGATTGTGCATTCTGTAAATCCATTGGTACGTATGTTAAAGCTTCGACAAGTAAATGGGAGTCCAGAACTTATTGATGATACCATATCAATTGATAAATCTTATCTATCAAAGAATGCAAAGCTTGTAAGAGTCATGGAACTGATTGATGATATCATAGATCGTGGAGAAAAAGTTGTCGTATTTTCCAACTGGACTGCACCATTAAAAACCTTATATAGATTCATAGCTACAAAATATAAAGTGTGCTGCTTTACTGGTACGATGCCTGAAGAATCCAGGCAGAAGCATAAAACTGTATTTTTGAACAATCCAGAGTACAAGGTGATGCTTGGTACAATTGGTGCATTAGGGGTAAACCACACACTGACATCTGCAAACAATGTTATCTTTTATGATGATCCATGGAATCCTGCAACAAAGCATCAAGCAGAGGATAGAGTGTATCGTATTGGTACTACAAAATCCGTAAATATCTACACGGTTATTGTAAAAGATACCATCGACGAAGTTGTCAACAATATTTTGAAGAACAAGCAAGATATGTCCAGTTATATTGTAGACAATGGATTGGATATCCGAAACAATCCGGAATTGTTTGATATGCTGGTTGGTCATGGTAGGTGATTTATAGTGTACCGATATATTAAAGCCGCTGAAGAACCATCTGCACTGGAAGAAAGCTTAGATGGTCTAAAAGACGATTTTAATTACATCATGGATGGCTTAGACAAGCTAAGCCGGACCGGTGGTGATTCTGCTAAGGCTGCATTGTCTATTGCTTTAAGCCTTAGTGATGCAATTGAGAATCACATAGAGCAAGTATCTAGTCAAATTTTGAAGTAATAGAATAGGAGATAGTATTATGAAGATTTATAAGAAAAGCAAAACAGTTTCTGCATCATATGACATTTATGCAGATTCCACTACAGAACATGATTACTTAGAAGAATTAAAGGATGCGTGTGGCAAAATTTCAAACCACATTGTCAATGTTGATTATTTTGATGACGATCTCAATTCATATGTTGTGATTTATGACAAACCAGCACGAAGCGACTACGCATGGAAACGAAAGAAGACACTTATTTCTGGATTAGAGAGATACGGCATATCTGCTAAATACATCAGCAGCATGGAAAATCTTAAAATGGTTGAGATTGCTATTGCAGATGCGGATACAGTAGAATCATCTAGTAATATCAGTGCGTCATCTAAGTCAGATAACTTTGTTTTCTACTATAACAGAAAGCGTATGTATTCTGGAGATGGTACAGGATTTGCACGAGTAATCGAAAAGCTATGTAAGAATGAAAAGGTGAATGCTGCACTGCAAGACTGGTGCAATCAGTTTGGTGATCCATTTGATTTTGATGGTACACCAATAGACACTGCAAGTGTATTTGCACAGCTTATCGAGCAGGACTTTCATGAACAGCAGGATGACTTCTACGTAGATGGATCTGGTACTGGTATTAATTTTGAGTGCTTCCCAGAATCTCAGGAATCTGTAAATTCCGCATCTACATCTGCAAAGAAATCAGTTACCGCATCTACCAGTGCAGATGATATCTACACAGATGACATTGAATCTATTCTGAATGATGCTGGATTCTTCCCAGTGTATGTAGAAAAGACAAGAACTCACCTTGGAACAGAGTTTATTGTAAATTATGACACCGATGAGCATGAACTAAATGATCTGCTGTTTACATTGGAAAACAACGGATACACTGCAACAGTAGATGAAACTACTCCAGATGGCGTTCTTTTGTTCCTGGAGCAGGTGGATTCCACACCGAAATATCTGTATCAAGTATCTTTTGGTAGTTGGGTTGAAACCGTAGAAATGGATGATGAAACATCTGACTATCAAGAAATTGTAGATACTCTAATCGATCAGCTTGAATCAGAAGGCTCTGAGGGATGCTTTGTTCCTGATAATGAAATTGATACATATCCAGAAGATGAGTATGTTGTTGGCGGAAACCATGGTCGTGCACTAATTACAAACGGTATCCTTGATATTCAGCCTATTGGATGGAGCAATGACGTACAAGCTTCTACTGATATTGTAACTATGTAATATCCTTCAACAGAATTGCGGTGGATGTCCTCGGACTACACCTAAAGAAGTCAGATGCGTCTGGCTTCTTTTTGTCAAATGGAAGTGATTGTTATGGATGATTCTCTTCTTGGAAAGAAGGCAGAAGCCAAAATCAAAGAATGGTTGGATAGACCACAAGACGGATACTGTTTTGACCGTATACCAGATCAGATGACAGGATTCTATGGCTCTAAGAATATCTGTGATTTCACACTATACATATATCCAAATAAGTATTATATTGAATCCAAAGCTACATGGCAAGATCGATTTGACTTTTCCATGCTTACAGAAAAACAGCATACTGGTCTTACAGAAAAGTCTAAGATCTATGGCGTATACGGGGTAGTCATTGTATTGTTTGCAACCTACAAGAGAGCAATCGTTATAGATATTAGGGAGATCAATCGACTGATACAGTCTGGCAGAAAGTCTATCAATATCAAAACTATGGATAAGATAGGCTTACAGTATCATGAGATCGAAACAATCCCTAGCAGAAAGGAATTGCTTGATTACACAGGAGGGTTTCAACTATGATTGCAAATCATGAAAACAATGTTTATTCCGCAGGTATTACGGACACTATCTATGGTGGAGCATTTGCTGATATTGCTTCGAAGCTTAATGATCACCACTACAGTATCACTGTCTGCAAGGGTGCACACAGTAAGCCGATTGTGTCTGTTACAAATTCTTCGACTCCGGAAATTATGCCAATCATTCATGTAAACACACGAATTATGAAAGACAACAATGGTCTGTGGTGGGTACTGGATTTAAAGTTTAGCTTTCCGGATTTATGGCAAGTACATGGATCTGATCCGGCGGCTGTAAGCTACATGCTGCGTGTATGGGAGGCTATTACTCACATTGCAACAGGTTTGAATAAGATTAAGATACCTTACACCGATTAAGATACTACAAATTCAATGCAAAGAAATAGCCTGCTTTGAGATTGACAACTCGGAGCAGGCTATTTTTTTTGTTATTTAGAATCCAGCAAATCACACATTGCTTTCAGCTTATCCAACTTTTCAGGTTCCGGAATGCTAGATAAGCCAGAAAGTAATTTCTCATATAGCATTTTTATTGTATTCGCAGTGTCATCATGGGTTTTGCATTCAGATAGACCAAGCAAATAGTCTAGTGACACATGAAATTCATTTGCCATTTTTATAATGACACCTAGTGATGGCATAACACTGTTATTTTCTCTTTCATATTTCTGGTATGCACTCCATGATACTCCAAACAGTTCTGCAGCTTGCTGTTGCGTAATTCCTCTTGCTTTTCTGAGCTCTCGAATCTTACTTGTGAACGACATATGTACGTCACTTCCTAACCAATCGTTATAGTATTATGTACTCACATTATTGTTGCTTGTCAATGCTATGTACGGCATCTGTGATTAGTTCTAATACAGCATCTCTATGATCTTCAGATAATTGCACATACTTCTTCAGCAGGACCTGCTCCAGAGGCTTTAAATCATAGTCAGTAGATTTAGCAGATTCTCTAGATGTATTAGTTCTACCAAGTATATCATCTGTAGTCATACCATAAAAGTCTGCTAGCTTTTGAAGTGCATTTAGACCTAACTCACGCTCTCCATATTCATACTTGATGTACGTAGTATACGGGATACCTGCTCCGATGGAAACATCCTTTTTGCTCATATTATTCGACAGTCGTATTTTGATTAGTTGATCTTTTAGTTCCATGAAAATCACCATCCTACTATTTATTATATCACGATTGGGTTAATGTGTCAATGCAATTCTTTATTTCATACCCATTTGTACAATTTATACAAATACGCAGTTGTACATTTGGGTGATTTTTCTATCAAAATCGCTTGACAATTTACACATACGGGTGTATAATGAATATAGAAAGAAACACAAATGGGTAAACATTAAAACGTAGCAATGAATCGGTACCGAGAACAACTGTAGCAGGGAATGGTAGTGAGAACGTAACTTGATGTTTACAAATACTATTTTTTTTGGAGGAATGACTTATGAATATGACTACAATTCGTGTAGCACTCAAAATGTTCGATATGAACACTATGGAAATCGTAGATAAGCAGGTAGATCTGCCTGTTAATACGCATGTCGCTGATGTGCTTATGGGAAGATCACATCTTGAAGAGCGAGAGGTTCTTCATATGTTTGAGAACCTGCTCCGGTCTATGGCAAGCCTTTGTGGTTACACCTATGAAGGATACTGCGGAATCGAGGAGAACTTCTGATCATCATGCGATAGGAGGTACAAATATGGACTTGATTAAATTTAATGTAGGTAGCTTCTATGAAGCAGTATGGTATGATAGATACCATCATGGCTACAAAAGAATGTACGAAGCGATTTCTAAGAGTACATGCACTATTACATTTAAGGATGTAGAATCTCAGGATATTATCACATACAAGCTTCGTAAGGATTATGATTCATTTAGAAATGTAGAAATTGCGTATCCTTATGATGCTGATTCCGATTCTCCGATAATTTACGCAACGCATAAGATTTCACTTACGTTTTTTATGGACAACAAGGTCGCTTTAAAAACTTATAAAGCTTATGATCTTAACGGAGAAAACAGTTGTTTTGTTCATACAGGTTCTAATAGTTTTGTATTCCATTGCTCAGATTGTCTGAACCAGCTAAATGATCAGTATATACTGATCACAAACGTTGAAAGTTATTTGGATGCCAGCACCTTTTTAATGTTTATGGAAAATGGATATATCGATATTTGGTATGGTTATAGTCTAGAGGCATTTATTTGGATTAAACAAAATGGCTTGCCAGTTTCCATCAAAAGCGAAATCGAGTACTTGGAATCAAATCATTTACGTTCAAAATAAGCATCATATTGTGTTTCTGAACCGCTTCACAGAACAAAAAGCGGTATCCTACACAAGTATAAATCTAGAATATCTATGGAGGTATACTACTATGCTGAATGCTAATAGTAGAAAAGTTAAAGATCACATCCGTCTGTGGATTCTGGAGCACTATACTCCAGATGGGTACACAGGCGTGTTCATGAAAGCCAATAAGAACTATACTTTGGAAGATTTTCCGGCAGTTGCATCATCAATTACACAAGTGTTCTATTCAGAGAAGGGTTTTGAGGAAATTCGTCGTAGCGGTATAGAACCTGCATTTGTTGATTGGATGGAGGGATTTCCAAGCATTCTTTCAGATATACTGTCACTTTGTTGTGATTACTCAGCGGCAGATGAACTGGCAAGCTGGTTTGAGATGTCGGATGAAGAAAGGTCAGCATATGACGATGAATCAGAACTTAGTGCAATTGAGATTGCTCTGAAATTTGTGTATCGAGAATTAAGCGTGTTTGATACACATTGGAGGTATGACATATGAAACAATTTGAAGTTGGCAAAACCTATCAGATGTCGAGCATCTGCAACGCAGATTGCATCTGGGAGTATGTTGTGGCAGATAGAACTGCAAAGACTATCACAATTCAGAGTACACACAATAGTACCATCAAAAAGTGCAGAGTGCATACATCGGAATCTAATGCATGTGATGCAGAAACTATATTCCCACTTGGGAATTATGCCATGTGCCCTAAACTGAGAGCAGATTCTCAAAAGATAGTGCCAGAAGATCTAGAACAGCATCAGCTCAATGTAGAATATACAAATCTTCAGAAAGCAATTCTGCTATTAGCAAAATCAATGTGCATCATGCCGATTGGTAGTTCTCGTAGACTGAGAGCACAAGCGACATTGGATGACTTCAAGAAAAGATGTGAGGATCTAAAGTCTAAAGGTGCAAACTTGATTCTAAATGTGTAAAACCGGATGTGATTCCATGAGATGATTTGAAACAACATTCCTATCATCATTCGAACTTGGTAAGCATTATGCTCAGTACACTTGATGCCCCATTCACTCGGAGGGAGTGGATTGAAATATTATAATGCAGAAACAATTTACCAATTGCATACTTGTAGTGGAGATTGGTTAGAACCGATATTTATGGCAAAGTAGATAGGAGGTAGCTTATGTGGATTGCACTTATAAATCCAAAGAACCAAATTATAAATTCTGATATGCTGACAGATATTCGTATTGATTCAACAGGACGCTTTCCGTTCGTACAGTACTATTCGGGTGAGCACATGATTGGCAGAGAATGCTTTACTCATTATGAAGATGCAGAAAACAGAGTTGATGCTTTGAGAACTGCTATGAATGCTAGCAATCAATACCGTACATGGTATGGTCCTACAGTATAACATTGGAGGTGAAATCTAGCTATGTCGCACAGAATATTTACGCTTACTGACACAGCAAAGGATAAGCATATGACGTTGGATGATGCTGTCAATAGTGGCGAAATCAAAACCGTAGAAACGTTTGAAACCTATGATGACACACTTGACGCATTTTTCACAAGATACTGTGATTTTGATGTATATGGCATTGAATAACCAGATTGATAATACAAACTTGCTTTATACTTAGAGCAGGTTAGCAATTTAAGTATGTCAAGACTTTTATATTTGGAGGTATACAACACAATGGAAAAAACTGAAATTCGCACAGACACTCTACTGCAAAGTACATATGCAACCCGGTATGGTGAATTATTCTTATATCGAAAAAACACGTTGCCATTCTTTCGTTCAGCTGTTGATACTGTAGCTGACAGCTTGTTGGAGATCGATGATGCTGTAGCGTACATGCTGTACGCAAATGGAGTTTGTTCCGCAGATCTAGGTCTTTTTATCCGAAATGGATACACAGATCTGTATGATGGTATGGTTAACATCACATCTAGTACCAATACGCTAACTAAAGATTTAAAAACATTAGGTGCTGGAAATAAACTTCAATTTGATATCAATGATTATCGGCATATTAAGTGCTGTCTTAAAGTTCTTGAAGATGGTAAGTTTCTTTTAGATCCAGTCCGTGAATACTGCCGTGCGGATTGTGCTGTTATTGAGAGTGTGGAGGATGCGGCTGATAGCTGCAAAGACTAAAGTCCTAACTAAAAAATTATATGTTCTACAATAGCTATGAGTGCTTTATAGTACATTTTCTTTGGAGGTATAGTATGCTTGAAGATTTCTCTTACAATAACACCCTGTTGGCAATATTTAATTCCATTTATCCAGCTGGATCAAAGTATGCGCTTGAAGATTTCTTCTGGTTTTCTATCGAGGCAAGTGATGGTAGACGTGTACATACAAGAGCTATAAAAGTAAAATCGCCATTCTATCCGAACCGTTATTTTCTTTCAGGTGGTAATGTACACATCAGAGAGATTACAGAATTAGAATTTAAAGCACTAAAATTTGTTGATAAAATTGGACGTGTAAGTAATATTGAATATGATTCGGCTAATCACATTGTAAGAGGGACTAGGCTGAATTACGAAGTATTTGAAAATATTGAAAATCTAACAGAATACGTAAGATTCATCACGGTTCTTGACAGTATATACTATGGATATATGGCTGAGCGTTTGTTAAGTGACGAATAAGAGATATATTAAAACGTATGGTGATGAACGGATAATATTGATGGCTATTTGACAAGTATTCTAAGTAAATTAACAGTGGAGGGTAAACTATTATGGACAGAAAATACTTTACAATCAATGAGGACGGAGCTAGGGTAGCCCATGAACTCATGTCTTTCAGTGAGTACAAATCTGGAAGTGTTACTGCCGCATATCATGCTGCTGTAGATGCAGCATATGACATTGCAGATAATGTGGTTGATAAGCGTCCAGATGACGCTGAAAGAGCTTATATCATAGCAGAACGCTATTCTAAGAAAATGGCTGACTATTATAATCGAGATATCAGTATTGGGAAAATGTGTCCATCTGTTATGATTTCTGGAGGAAGCAATTTTCCTGTAAAGAAGAAAGAACGACAAATTGCCGCATGGGATCGAAATCAAGAATTTTATACTGCCACTCAGAAATTGATCGATAAGCTGAATCACATGCTAAATGGTTCTGAGGTAATCCGATCTAATGACGAAAAGGCAATTGAGAAGTTAGAGTACAAAATTGCTGATTTGAAAGAACTGCAAGAGCGAATGAAATCGGCAAACAAGGCAATTCGATTGAAAGATACAGAGCATGGCGATGACCTGCTCAGAGAAATGGGATTCAGTGAAGATGCAATCCGTCAACTGAGAGAGCCAGATTTCTGTGGTAGAGTAGGATACCCTAGTTTCTTACTCACGAACAACAATGCAAACATTCATAGATTGGAAGAACGTTTGGAATCCCTAAAATCTGTGAAAGAGCAGGGAACTGCTGAAACTGAGTATAATGGATTTCGTGTTGTGGAGAATACGGAGGCCATGCGGTACCAGATTTTATTTGATGAGAAGCCGGATGCTGATGTAAGATCTGTTCTGAAAAGCAATGGATTCAAGTGGGCACCTTCTCAGAGTGCATGGCAGCGACAAATCACAACAGCCGGTAAGTACGCTCTGGACAAGGTTGTAAGTATTCTTAAAGATTTAGAGGAGTGATAGATTTATGTCACGTGGCGATATGCTGAAGAAGCCATGCACAGATCATCTTGGTAATTCATATGATTCTATAACTTCTATGTGTGAAGCATATGGGATTAACCCTGTTACGTTTTCAAAGCGTATTCAAAGAGGTAAAACACTAGAGCAGGCTCTTACAGAACCTGTCAGATCAAGAGTAGTCTTGTGTCAAAATGTGAATCGAGTTACTGACGCAGATGATAATGGCTTTTCTTCCGTAAGTGCAATGTGTAAACATTACGACATGGATTACACTACATATGTAAAAAGAAGAGAATCTGGTATGTCTAAAAAGGAGGCACTTGCAGTTCCGAAACAAACCCATAGACCATGCGAGGATCATCTAGGAAATCAATTTAAATCAACCGCTGACATGTGCAGATATTATGGAATGGATTACTCTGTATATCAAAATCGGATTAGGATTGGATGGTCCGTCAAAGACGCATTAACAACAAAATTGCGTAACAGACAGTCAAATAAGGTCTGCCACACTGTATATCATTCATACAAACTAATCTATTTAGGCAACTCTTATATCGTATATGCGACATCTCCGCATGAAGCGATACAAAGATGGGAATTGTTTAAAGGCTATCTAAATCCTCAACCTTGTGTAGATATCCTGGAGCTAAAGCCTGGGACTGAAATTCACGATTATTGTACAATTATTTAGCTTATGCAAATATCGCACAATCGTTATACATTGTGTAGGGAAGTGCTACACAATAACTTGATGAGGTGATATGTATGTTTAACAAGGATAATCTCTGGACTATGGATCAGATTGGATTTGTGTTTCTACCAGATAGCAAGCCGGATACATGGAGAATCATTGATCCTACTACTGATACAGAAGTAGGTGAGTACTATGAACCGGATGCTACTGTATATACCTATGCTGATTCTACACCAGATGATAAGAATGAAATCATTGGTGCATTTCAGATGTTTCAGGATAGACCAGAGTACAGTGTTTACAGAGCACATAAGCTGATTCATGGTCTTAACACTGATAGCTTTAGCACATTAGATGATGCATCAGATTTGTATGACACATTGATTGCTGGATGTGCAATTATGCTGTATGGTGAAGAGTATGGATTAAAGCGTGCAGATAGTTTCCTAAGATGGATTCGGAATACCGATTTTTATCAAGCACCTGCATCTGCAAAGTATCATGACGCATTCGAAGGTGGTCTTTTGAAACACTCTCTGGATGTAGCCTATCATATCACTGACCTGCTCCAGTTAGAATCATTTTCAACTGTGAATATTGCATCTTGTATATTAGTAGCATTGACACATGATCTTTGCAAGATTGGATTGTACAAGCCTTATCTGAAGAATGTCAAGAGTGAAGAAACAGGACAGTGGGAAAAAGAACGTGCATATACATACAATGACGCAAATATTCCTCTTGGGCATGGTGCAGCATCCTTGTATATTACTCAGAAGTTTTTCCATCTGAGTTTAGAAGAAGCCCTTGCAATTCGGTGGCATATGGGCAGATGGAACATGTGTGATGGTGAAGTTGGGGAATATCATGTAGCAGTAAAGAAATATCCGCTTGTATATATGCTCCAGTTTGCTGATCAACTGTCTATTAAAGAGTACTAATTGGTAAACCTTATATACCTGTGACTAATACACACAAGCACTGTGTGTACAACAGGAAAGGTGATATTAATTATGCTGAGATATGTAAAACACAGTCCTATTACTGCATCTGTGTCTGGTCCAGTTGAACCCGACACTGTATACGAGCTTGCACTGTATATCGAAAACGACGGAAATCTTTACCGTCAAATGATTGTACCTACAATCAAGAACATGCAGCGTAAGATTAAGTCAGGTAAATATGATGACTCTCAGGCAGTCAAGGCTTGGCAGTATGTTGCTGACGAAGGTGTTCGTCGATATGGTAAGGAATTCGGCAATGGCGGCAACAGTGTTGCTTGGGTAAACAAGAATACTCGAATCGCCATTGCAGAAGAACTGAAGGATTACTATGATGATCTGGTACAAGATCCAGACAGTATTTCATCTGCTACTAAGATTGAAAAGAAAACTGTATCTGCATCTACAAAGAAGTATCGTGCAAAGGGAAAGAAGTCCGTTGAAGCTGCTAGTGTGATCCAGAATGGTCTGAGTGAATATAAGCCGTGGTCTGGTGCAAAAGACACATGGGAAATCCTGGAGAAGTTTGGAAAGCTGGACGAACTGGAAAATTACATTGATGAAATGTTCTATGATGAATCCCGTGGTGAAGGTGTCATTGGTGAAACTGAACTGAATGACCTGCTCCGGTTTGAACCAGAACATATCTATGAATATGTAGGTCTATACTACAATCCGGATACTGATGAAGTATCAGATGAACCATTTGACGAAGATGAAGATGAATACGATGATGAGGACTATGAGTAATGGTACATTTAATCATGACATGCGAGGATGAGTGCCTGTGAAAATTAAAAAGATGCGGATTTATGCCGCAGACGATGATGAATTCACAAGTTCAAATTATGATCCTGACGAAACATATGATAATGTATCAGACTCACTGGATGATTTATCTGACAGTGTAGACGATATGCAGGAATCTGTAGATGATGCAGTAGTTGATGAAGATCCAGTCGATATTGAAATGGATAACAACATTGCAAATCACTATATCGCTGAGTGTGAATCATGTCATGGTGTGTTTATTTCTGCCATGGAAGAAACTGATCAGGAGATTGAAAAGATTACTGGTACCTGTCCACTGTGTGATAAGCCAACAGATCAGTACCTAAAGTGGATCATCAAAGAACTTGAAAAATGAGGTGCGATGCGTGGATTGGACAATCTTAATTGTTCCTGTCGCATCTCTGTTATCCGCAGTATCAGTTGCATTGCTGAACAATTGGGATAAGATCAATCCCAATAAAAAGCGTGTAACTGACCTGCTCCAACTTGTAACAGCATTAAAAAAGTCCGCTGATGCTACACAGGGTGATGTTAAAAAGCTTGGAGATCAGCTTACTAACATATCCTCAGCAGAGCGGACTTTGCTGCAAACAAGTATATTAGATTTGTGTCACGGAATACAAAAAGATATTGAGTATGGTGATATTGATTACTCAGAGAAACTGAAACAACTTATCATCCTATATCGAGAATATCATGCCTGTGGATTCAATAACCAAGGAAAGCTGTATTTCAATGACACAATCGAGAAAGCGGCAGAAGATAATAATATATTAGTACATGAATTGATGAATCAGTATTTTTCTGATTATCAACCGTAAAGGAGAGACGAGTTATGTGGGATGAATTTTTTAAATATCTTGTAGCATTTGCGTTTACTGTAGTATCAGCTGCAACCACTACGATTGTACTGCCTGCTCTAGCTAGATGGCTGAAATCTAAGTCGGACAGTGAAGTTATCAAATCTGGAATCGATGATCTTGCACAGACTACAGGGACCTGTGTAGACTATTTAGAGCAGACGGTTGTAACTGAACTAAAAGCACAAAACAAATGGAATTCTGAAACACAGAAAGAAGTTTTGAATATGGCTATTGAGCAGGTTATTACTGGGCTGACAAACGCCACAAAGCGAACCCTGGAAGCTGGAAATATTCACGCTACTGTAGAAAGATACATTGAGGCATACATTCAATCAAAAAAGAACCAGTAATGCTTGACTTTTCTGCTGACACAAGGTATAATGCAGATGGAGGTATAAGATGAAAAGATATATCAAAAGTGGAATCCAATTTGATTCTGACAATCAACAATATACATTTGACTTTACAATTGATTTACCAGACGATATCATAAACATTGTACCACCAAAGCTATACAGATCATCTATAAGAAATAGTGTTTACTGGTTTGGTTATCTATTCAAAGACACTGCATCTTCAAAACAGAGAAGTGACTTCATTCATGCTATTAAGGGGATTGGTAATTCTAAAATTGCAGATCATGAATTAAGACAGTTCATAGAATTACCTCTCGGAGAGCTGGATAAGCAATTTGGAATGTATAACATAGATTGTCTTGTGTACCCAGTATCTAACCGGAGTAAGCTAGTGAACAAAATCATTTCTGTTATCAATTCTTATACATCACATGATAAGCATTCTGCAAGCTACCAATTGGTGAAATCTATTCCAACAAAAATTGAATTTGACTGGGAATCATTTGAAATTGATAATGGATATGACACTAACAAATACAATCAGATGAAGAAGTATGTAGAAACAACATTACTGCCAGCAATTCATGAACTTGATTATTTTTCACTAGCAGCAAATGTAAAACCGAAGTACAGAAAGTACATCAAAGATTACCTTGGGTTCATTTCTCAAGATCAGCTGGATAGTTATGCTAGAGCACAGGGACAAAATATTCTTGTTGTAGATGACATTAACACGTCCGGTTCTACCCTGGATGAAATTCTTAGAGTTTTGAATAGAGTGAATCGAAATGCAAATATTTTTGTGTTTACGCTAATTGGTAATATGTGAAGGAGATATAGTATGAAGATCTATGTTAAATCGTCTGAATCGATTCTTGCATCTAGTTTCAATCGTGCAAGAGCCCATATGAACAGAGAACTGTGTGCATTCATTACAGCGTTTCGGGATTCTGATGAATCTGGAAATCCATATTCACTGAAAGAAAAACGACAGAGAAACAAAGAGTTAGAAAGAGAAATTAAGTCATCTGGTCTAACATATGTCAAAGCAAAAGGCGGATTTATTGAGAATGCCGGGACCACCAATGCTGTGAGAGTCGAAGAGGAGACATTCTGTGTTATTAACAATAGATACGCTCCAAATGATTTTATAAAACTTGCGATTCACTGGTGTGGTATGTTTGACCAGGATGCTGTACTGGTCACAGAACCAAATCCAATTCGCAGATCTGATGGTCATCCAGATGCAGGAAAGCCGATCGATATCATTGGACGGTATTATGACAAGCATGGTAATGTAGAGATGGAATTTCATAATGCGTCAGTGAAAGATGCAGAAGAATTCTTTACTAATCTATACGGTAAAGACTTTGTACTATCATCTACGGATATTCATGCTACAGAAAGCCGTCAAATTTACAGTGTTAGCGGAAGAGTAATGGCTGCACGAGATTTCAAATGCAAATACCCTGAACTAGTAGATATCGAGGAATAGTATTGTGAAACGATATATTAAATGCTCTGTAGAAACACCAAAAGCAGGAATCTTTTGGATTATTGACAATCAGATTGTGTCTGTTTACGACGAAGTTAACACTTCTTATAATCCACTGGAGCAGGATGACCTGCTCCACAAAGAAATCTGGAACATGCTAAAGCATAATTACAAGTGCAATAACAAAGTAGTTCCTTATGATTTTTACCCAAGAGGTCGGGTGATGATATACCCTGTAAGGAACAGTTCCGGTGAATTTCAATACTATGATTGTTTGATTTACGGAGATTCTTGTATCTTGAATAATTCAGATTTACGAGATACAATTATTGATGAATTTCGACTATATTTGAAATCATGTGAGGTTTCGTTTGAGGGAAAGTTCTCTGTGGACGGCACACACTATACTTGTCATAATTGTAGATGACAAGTGTCAATTGAAGGTGGTGGTTCTATGAAAATTACAGCTATGTCAAAAGAACTGTCAAGAGGTGTGTTTTGGATTGTAGATGACAAAATCTTAGCATTTCCATTCATGAATGACGGAATCGGTGTGGCTAAATCTGGTAATACATATAATCACAAACGCCTCTGGAATGATATAAAACCACGAGGTTGCAATAAGTCATACAACTACTACCCAAGAGGGCGTGTTGATATTTCAAATAAAAGTAAAGCAATCATTTACATGAACCCTGATATTTCAGATGATTGGATTCCATACATTCGTCAGGAATTTGGGATTCATGAAATACCTGTGATTCGATACGATTACAGTCAGCATTACAAATGTTACTTAGATGACGGATGGGTTCCAGACTGACAAGTAACCAAAAACCAATCGTTATATACCATGTAGGCAGTTAATGCTTACATGGTATTTTTTTGTTTTCAGGAGGTATAGTATGACTACACATAAGCGGTCAACTGGTTATGGAGCTTGCATGTTTTGTCATAAACAAATATGGTTTGAGAGAAACGTAGTTAATAAGACTGTTGTATTTGAAGCTACGAGTTGCGGATCTCGATGCCAAGTGATAGTGAGTTATACAATGCACAAACGATGTGCTGCAACAAGATGGCTTGATTTCCTTAATGAACATCCGGAGGTGCGTGAGATTGGCAATTAAATCAGATTATCACTATTATCCAAAGGTGCACCGATTGCTTATTCTTAAAGATAAATCAACAAAAGAGGATGCAATTGAAACTGCTGTAACATTCTTCAAATCTGGTGTTGAACTTCGAGAGGATGAAACTTCCTATATGTTCAAACCAGCGTCAGAATCAGATATATGCAAATATTTCTTTATGGAGGATGATAAGTATGCTGAATAAAGAACAACAGCATGTGGTTGATTCAAATGCAAAACAGATATTAGTACTTGCCGGAGCAGGTACTGGAAAGACAACAGTACTTATATCAAGAGTAGCACGGCTTGTAGCATCAGGCGTAAAGCCGACAAGTATATTAGGACTTACCTTTACAAATGCAGCTGCATCTGAAATGCGTGAACGATACAAGCGAATATGCAAAACTACAGATACTCCGATGTTCTGCACATTTCATGCGTTTTGCTACTCTTTGATTATCCAGGATACTGCCGTAAGAAATGCAATTGGATATAAGGGTATTCCAGATATTGCGAAAGATGCTGATTTGAAACGCATTGAGATGTCAGTGAAAGCACAGTGTGGAGTGAAATTGTCACATGACGCACTTATGCGAAATACGGAACCAGCATCTCTTAAAGGTGCGATGCAGTATCGTGTTTTCCGAAAACAGTATGAAAAGAAGCTAAAGCAAGAAAACCTAATCACATTTGACATTATGTGCTACGAAGTTGGTAAGCTGTTTGTAGACAATATACCATGTATCCGTCAGTATAAAGATACGTACAAATACATTTTTGTCGATGAATTTCAGGATACAGATCAGAAACAGTGGGACTTTGTAAGTTCCTTTGCAGATGCAAACCTGCTCGTGGTAGGAGATGCAAAACAGAACCTATACAGTTTCAGAGGAAGTACAAGTGCTATCATAAAGCAGCTATCTCAGGATAGTAATTGGAAAACAATTAAGTTAAGTCAAAACTACAGATCTACTTCTCAGATCTGTGACTTTTCAAATAAGATACATAATTGGGGAGACTCTCCATACAATCTTGTAATTCATAGTGATAGACCTGGATGTGATGTTGTAATGTATCATAGATCATATGATGGTGGCATTCTGACAGACAAAGAATTGAAAGTGATTCAAGATTCTATTCATGCTGGAGAAACAGCAGCAGTTCTGTGTAGGTCCAATGCAGAAGTGAAAAATGTAATCAATTCGTTTGAATTGAATCAAATCCCATATATCACAAAGCAGGTAGATAAGATGTCCGATAAAGAACATATCCTGCTCAGTGCAATTCGTTCAGAACATCTGATTCCATGGTTGTCTGGAAATCTTACAGCATCAGAGTATACAGAATACATCCGTATGTGTACTTTAATTCCGAAGTATAGAGATGATGAGATGAAGTTTTCAGAGGTGTATTATAAAAGATTTTCTGAGGAATTTGACACTATATATGCTATCCGGAAAATCTTAAATTCTGAATGTTTTACAAATGGAAAGGTAATTGCAATCTGCAACATTTTGAAAATTCGCACACCAAAGGATGTTGCACTGGAGCAGATAAACTCCGATGAAGTTATTCTGAAATGTATTGAATATCTAAAATCCAGTACAGCACAGGTAAAAGCACCGATCTATATCGGGACAATTCATTCGGTAAAGGGGCTAGAGTATGATGTAGTGCACTTGCTCGGAGTAGGTTCAAAATCATTTAATTTGAAAGACGAAGAACAACATAATATTTACTATGTCGGCTGCACAAGGGCAAAAAGTAAACTGTATGTGTGGAAATCAATGTAATAGAAAGGAACGTAAATCATATGAAAGAAGCTAAACATATTTACCGAATCGAGTATAGGGATGCTGTATACGTTGAAGCTACTAGTAAGGAAGATGCAGTGTCTCAATTGATTGCTAGTGCAATTAATGACACTCTGCATGTATCACAATGTCCAGAAATCGTATGTGTTAAAGATTACACAGATATGTGCAATGCAAACGCTATGATTGTACATGGTGGTACTAATCAATTTTGGAGTCCCATTACAGATGGAACTATAACCCTCACCTAAAAGATATGTACTAACGCCAGTATCCACAACACTACTAGGAGGACAAAATCATGAATAATGAAGAGAAAGATTTCAATATTGCAACCCACTGCGGCTGGTTAATTGATACTAAAACTAGGCGTGTAGTATCATTGTGCAGAACTATAGTAGATACATATCCGGTTGTTTACGTTTTACAGGATGTGAACACAAACGATGTCTATCTGTCAGATGATTCAAACTTAATCAAGTATGACAAGTATTGGTTTGATGATCATCCAGATACAGAAACAGATAGTGAATCTGCAAAAGATCTTGTATTTCAGATTCCACTATCAAGATTGCATGCTCTAAGACACGAGTTGCATTCTCTGTCATCCAGCACTAATCTAATTGGGGATTCTATGATAGATACCGAACTAGCTTTTAGAGCATTCTGTGCTGCACTTACTGATGTTCCAAAACAATAAAGGATATACATATATGATTACCCCAAAGTCTGAATCAAAATACAAGATATTCGATGTGTTCAAGATGGATATGTCAATTGGATTCAATGATCCACCTAAATATGAATTCATGCAAATACTAGGAATTGATTACCTTAGTCCAACACGAGGTTACTGGTATCATTGTAAGATTGCAGATAAAGTATATAGCATGTCAGAGCTCGAAATAACTCATGCAATTGTAGAAGGGAGATGTCACTATGCGACATAAAGTAGACAAAGAACACATATTAAGTCTGTGCGAACCTGGAGACTACGGGATTTTTGCACCACCTATGAAAGCTCAAGTTGCACTAAATGAGTTGTGCAGATATCTTTTAGGTGATGATTGGTATGATACATCAGGTACATCTTGTCAAGAGCAGGTCAATACTGCGATTGTATATGAAATTGAAAGTCACTATAAAAGAAAGCCTTGGTTATACTGGGGCTACTTCTGAAAACTTTAGGAGGTGCAAACAGTGACAGTTGAAATGTTTGTGAAGCAATATGTTCTGTACGGAGATATTCGTTTGTTTGGATATGATGCAGATGACGGATGGCAATTGCTCAGTGATGGATATATAGATGCTGACGCAGAACTTGATTATTTTGAAGCAAACACCGTAACAAAGGATGCAATATTGTATGGTGGTAGAATGCAGAAATACCTCAGTTGTGATGTCATCAGGTTGTATCAGCCAGATCCAGAAGCAATTAGCATTTGTATTGATGTACGTCAAGCATTACAGCAATTCTAGACATGATTTGATATATAACTAGCAACTTGTAAATAGATAGTCATCTATCAGTCATACAAGTTAGTAAAAATCAATCGTTATAGATAGTAGGGATGATTCAAAGTCATTCCTACTATCTTTTTATATATGGAGGTTATACTAATGGCAAGACTTAAAGACTTAAAGAGAATGTGTAAAGCTTATGACGCTTGTATTTATTACCCAATGAGTGAAGCAGGTTGTGCTTCGCCTAATAAGTTCTATGACAACGCTGATGAAATTGTTGACAAGTGGGTATCAGAGCATCCTGTAAAGACATATGCTATGGACTTCTTCGAGAAGTTTCCGAAAGCTCCAAAAGATCCGTCTGGATGTCCAATGCCATGTATTAGGTTGATATATCCTGAAGCTATGGACAAGTCTTGCTTAGAATACACGTGCAAGGATTGTTGGAATCAACCTATTCCTGAAGATAAATGATTTGAATTAGAAAGGATGAGTGCAAATGAGTAGCATCAAGGACTTAAATCGCATGTGCAGAAACCACGAGGAGTGCAATGGTTGCCCTTTATTTATTAAGGGTTTTTCACAATGTACACCAAGTGAGTTTCCTGATAATGTTGATGAACTTGTTGACAATTGGGTTCAAGAAAACCCTGTAAAGACGTACGCTTTGGATTTTCTCACGAAACTTCCAAATGCACCACAGATGGATAGAGATAAAATACCTAAAGTTTGTAGAAGTCTTATTTATGGTGGCATCTGTCCTAAACAATGCAATATAGTGTCAAGTTGTGTTGACTGTTGGAACATGGAGATAGGAGAATAATGACTTGTGTTGTATGTGATAAATGCGGAAAACCAATTCCATATGTCAAAAAGAGAAATCCCTTTGGAATTGAAGAAACGGTACTTGATAGAGGAGTAGTAAGAAGTTCTGAATGGCAAATTGATGCACTGTTTTATGAGTATGATTTATGTAAAAGATGTGCAGACAATGTTTCATTGCAAGCCGATAATCTATTTCTAAGGATGAAGTTAGCACTATTATAGGAGATGAAGAAATATGGATAAGAAATTAAAACCTTGTCCGTTTTGCGGTAGCACAAAACTAAAGATTGAAAGCAAGCGTACTTTCAACTACAGTAAAAGACATTGCTCTGTTACAGTAAGATGTATGAAATGTCATGCAAGAAGTCCGGTTGTTGGAATCAATCTGGACAAGAATCAACACAATGAGCGTGAACTGTGTGAATCACAAGTAACGGAAGCTTGGAACAAACGAGTATCAGAACTTGAACATAGACCTATAGTCCATGCACATTGGGCTTTTCGTACAAGTTATAGTTTCAAATGCTCAAATTGTGGAGAAATCGGATATATAATTTCACATCGATTCTGTCCGAACTGTGGTGCAAAGATGGATATGAAGGTGGAAGATAAATAATGACTGAATTTGTTTCAAAAATTAACAGGAATGAATATGAAATCACTTTCAAAACAAGCATCTGGTCTGAATACAAAGAGATTCAAGAAGCTATGAGATCTATCATAGATAATCACAAAACAGCACCTATACACTTAAATACAAATACTTGCGTAAGCTGCGGTGCAGAGATTCCTGAAGGTTATCATGTTTGTCCAATATGCTCGAAGGAGTGGTAACTTATGGGAAAGATTTGTAAGATATGTGGTAAATCTAGGTTTATGTTTTCATGGGAAGATATTTGCTACACTTGTAAGCAGAAGAAAGACCTAGCAGAAATGCAGCAGAAAATAAAAAAAATAAAGAAAGTGACATTGATACATTCTCAAATAGCTATATCATTTGTCCATATTGTGGTAATGCGTTAGATACTAAGTATGGGTATGAGGACTTCCCAGAGCTATATGAAGAAGGAGATCATGAACTAGAATGTAATGAGTGTGGAAAGACATTTATAATGGAGACAATGGTATCATACTCCTATGAAACACGTAAACCTGATGAATCGTCATTGCGATCATAAATAAACTAAGGAGAATTTTCATATGATTACAAATTTTCGAGACTGGAAGATGTTTTCACAAGAGTATTATGTGTACGAAATAAACGATCATCTTAGATACGAGATACTTGTTGAATTTCATGAACAGTATACAAATGTACTCAATGCTATTGTGACACTGTACATCTCAGGATACTATGAGGATAAAAGACTAGAATCAGGTAAATGTTATAACAGACATCGCCTAGTTGATTCAAGACCGCTTCAGGAAGCATTAGAGGTTGCACATAGGCACTATGAAACAAATTTTTAATGAGGAGGACGTTATCCATAATGAAAGTAAAAGAACTTATTGAACAGTTACAGAGATTTGATAGAAATACTGAAGTACGAATCATTGACATAGATTCTGATCCGTTAGATGGCGCTACAGGATGGGAATGTTCAAATACATTTATGATTACTAATGGTTCGACTGGCGAATCGCTTGTATGTATTATCCCAGCGATGTAATGACATTGGAGATAGATTTTAATGAAAGTGAATGAGCTAATTAAGTATTTACAAGAATATAAGGCTTTTAATGAAGCTGATGTTCGTATCATGTTCAAATCAAATGATACATTAAAGGACGGAAGTCATGAAATTAAAGATGTTTGTTTGAACGTGAGTGCAGTTAACATGGAGAATGTTGTCTACATTTCAGATTACTAATACTAAAGAGGTGAGATAAATGTTTGAGTATTCAACTACGTTAAAATGTGATCAGTGTGGTTATGGTTGTTCATCTGATGGATTTCTGATAGCTGACTGCATGAGCAGAGAAGATCTTGAATCTATGGTCGCCGAAGAAGGATGGATAAAACTTCATGGTAAATATAATAGTGATGAATGTATAGAACACTATGGAGAAAAGTATCTTCGTGAGAAATTCAATGGTGATAATAATGAGGATTGAAGTAGGTCAAAAGTATCAAGTGACTAGCGGCATAGACAAGGGCAGTGTGATTGAGGTTACAGATAAATATGAAGTGTGTGGTAGAATACGTTATATTTACGAAGTAATGCCTGGTGGATGTGATAATGAGTACTGGTTTGACACTTTTAGTAGTAGTGATGCTGATTCTATTTTTGCTGAATGCCTAAGTCTATCGCCTTGTGATCAATTTAAGCAGGATACACAGATGGAATTTGAAGTAGGCGCAAGATATAAAGTAATAGATGGTGTAGACACACTGATGACACTATACAAGCAAAAGAGACTTCGATACTATATATCTGGTGATACATGCTATAAAATAGCTGATACTAACCAGAAAGCAGTAGCGTGGTCAAACCCATCAGAACTATATGAAAGTGAGTGTGTGTTAAACATGAAAACAGATGTTATGAAATGGATGGAGCAGGCTATTCAAACAATCCAAAGTGGGATTGCTGATAAGCTTACAAAAAATAATATCACAATTTACCGAGTAAAAGACATTATTCGTATTGACATAAAAGGTGAAGTACAAATTGCAAAGTAAAACAAAGGAGCGATAATTATGACATTTGAAGAAAGAATCGTAGAAGCAGTGGAGAATGCTGTTATCCATGACATCGGACGGTATAACACTGTGCAGTTCAAAAAGTTTATACTGCCGGATGATGTTATCGAAGATGTTTACAGACACGTTGATATGGAAAAAATCAAGCGGTATCTGACTGAAAATATCGAACAGCTGATTGCAAAGAAAATCGTGGACAGCATGATGACTGAGGTTGCATCAGACGTAAAGCATATCGTTGCAACAAAGGCAATCAGAGAAGATATGCGATATTATCTGCGGCAGAAGATGGAGCAGGCAATGCAGGGCGTGGCTGATGCAGAACCGCCTGTTGATGCAGAGCCAAACGGCTGACTAGAAATACCAAACGGGAATCATGGTAACTGTACAGGACGTAATTACATATGCAGCAATTGCAGTTATGAATTTACTTGTTTTGACGGCACACCATTTGAGTATGCTATATTCCAGTGCAGACGATGTAAAGCGAAAATGATTGATATAAAGAAGAGTGACTAAAAAAGAGCATGGACAACCTGCTCAGAAGAAGCTATTTTAGGAGTGATGTGAATTATGAAAGTGCTAGAGTTATTTGCCGGAACACGATCAATCGGGAAAGCATTTGAGAAATCGGGACATAAAGTATACTCAGTTGAGTGGGATAAAAACTTTAAAAATATCAACTTATATGCTGATATTGGGAAGTTGACAAAGGATGATATTATTTTACTTTGTAATGGAACACCAGATGTGATCTGGGCAAGTCCAGATTGTACTACATTTTCTATCGCAGCAATTAGTCATCATCGTCGAAAAAAATGCAAAAACTGGGAATCTTGACGCAGTAAGTGATTATGCAAAATTCTGTGACGCTGTAGATCAGAATGTCATAAAACTAATTCGTGAATTAAATCCTAAGTTCTATTTCATTGAGAATCCTAGAGGTGGTATGCGTAAAATGACATGGATGCATGGGATTCCAAGGTACACAGTTACATACTGTCAGTATGGTGATACACGGATGAAACCTACTGATATTTGGACAAATCATCCTAATCCCCGATTTAAGCCTATGTGTAAAAATGGTGATCCTTGTCATGTACCTGCTCCACGAGGTTCAAAAACTGGAACACAAGGACTAAGAGGAAGCAAAGAACGCTCTGTAATCCCAGTTGAATTATGCGAGCATATTGTGAGAATTTGCGAGGAATATATCTGATTAGGAGTGATAAACAATGTTAGTTCCAGCAGTCCTGTATAATGACGAAATCAAAAGGAAAATGTTAGAGTATAAGTACACAAATGATATGATGTACTACTCTGGATGGCTAGGGGATTCTATCCCAAATATTGATGATGACAGTGAAGATAATTGCACAGTACAATATGCAATTGTGGACGGTGATAATCTGATCGGTTATTTTACATATATGATGGACTGGTACACATCATGTGCAAGCTGCTTTGGTTTATTTTCGTTTGATAGAGGGAATAAGATCATCGGATTAGATGTCCGTAGGGAAATGAAGAAGATTATTAAAGAGTACAATGTTCATAGAATTTCCTGGAGAATGGTAAGTGGTAATCCAGTCGAACGTCACTATGACAAATTCTGTGACAAGTATGGCGGTAAGAAATTTGTGCTTACAGATGCTATCCGAGATAGAGCAGGTAACTATCATGATGATATTATCTATGAGATTATTTTTCAGAAATCCAGCATCTTTTTCAAATCGAAAATCAATTTGTGCAAGTGTCCATATTGTGGACACGGTCCAAGTATTAAATATGATTTTGTTGATTCAGGTGTTGCATGCGAGTTAAGTTGTATACATTTCTATGTACAGAGTGTTGGTGAAATACATAGTGATGCATATAACAAAGCGTATCGAGAGTGGAATGAATTGATTTCCGATTTCAATCTTCGCAACAGAGGTAAGTGACATGATAAGAAACATTGAAGATTGGGTAGAAACAACGGATAGAATTTACAAGTATGAAATAGCAGATACATTGTACTATGAGTTGCACATATATTCTAGATACATGAAAGATGACATTCAAGATGCACTTGCATCGTTATACTTAGTATCGAAGCAGTTTTCTGGTTCTGTAGACAATATCAAAAAGTTTGAACGAATTGGTTTAAGTTTTAACCACTCAGTCCAGGATTGTCTAAATCAAATTAGAATGCCTTTTAGAGAATTTGCTGAAATCGTACACGAAAACAGATATAGCCACTACAATGACAGTACGCTAGTACCAAAATCTGAAACAATTATTGTTGCATTCGCAAGAATGCCTGATGATATACGTGAAAGTAAATGGGAAGAGCGAGTAGAACCACTTGCATATGCTTTCGCATACGAATTGAGAAACAAAAGAGTATCAAAATTTTAGGGAGGTAGATTAATATGACAATTCGGCCATACAGAGGGAAATCACTAAATGGTTTCTGGGTAGAAGGAATGTTAGTTTTGAAAGATGAGTATGCACCAAATATACATGCCATAATTAGTCAAAAATCATCTTTTGCATACCCAGTTCATGAAGAATCGATAGGACAATATACAGGATTAACTGATGTAAATGGTACTAATATATATGAAGGTGACATTGTAGACATCCTTACTGAAAACGATGAATATGGTGTCGTAACATATGAGGATGGTGGTTTTGTCGTGAAGGCATCTACATTCGTGGTTGACTTCATGTCAAACATCAATGGAAAAGATGTAGAGATTATTGGCAATGTATTTGATAATCCTCGGCTTGTACCATCCGCAGTCGATGAATCTTTATTACGCGCTCAAATGCCAGAACCACAAAATGGCTGGTTCGGTAAAACGAGTGATGATCAATGGTTTGTTATTATTCGACAGCCAAACTCAGATGAATACCTAATGGTATATGAGGATGGTGGATATGATGTAGGAACGGTATCTGAGGTATTCGATGAGTCAGAACACGACTTTAATAGATATGGTGAATGCATAGATGGTAATAAGATTATTCGACTTATAAATACTATCAGCTTTGGGCATGCAAAGTATATATACGAAGAGTGCCCAAGTGATTACAAAGATGTTATCTGGCAAAGGAGGTAATATACACTATGGGAAAACTAAAGTTTGACACACCAAAATTCAACATAACTAAGGGCTCAGTTATTTGCTTGCTACGTTTTAAGAATATCTATACAGAGCAGGTAAAAGAAATGCAGAAAATTCTAAGTATGTCATTTTCGCTGGGAGGAATTCATCCAAAATCTTTAGAGAACCGACTCAAACGTTTTCTTATACTGAACGAGCCATATATTGGAGAGGCACGCTTAAAACCTGGAGATTTAAGCGACATTGCGTCCGCAAAAAGAATTGCATTTGAAAAAGCAAAACGTCTTGCATACAAAAGACTATATGGATTATATTCTGAACTATTCCTTCATGTAAATCGCATCAAAAAAGGTATACTTAATAACGCTTTTACTTTAGATTACAAAATTGCTGAAAGCTCAGAAACAATTATAGACATTGCTGAAAATCAGAAACAGTGTCTTGATACTTCACATATATACAATCCAATATACAATCCAATGGATCACGAAATCCTATTTAGAGGAAAACGGATTGATAATGGACAATGGGTTGTAGGATTCCCACTAAGAAAAGAAACGCCCGATCTTCATTGCTATATTATCAGTACGTTTGAGACTGAAAGATGTGCTGAGACCATAGGTATTTCAGGCTCAGAAATGTATGAAGTTTATCCAGAATCAATTGGTCAGTATACAAATGTCTTAGATGGTAATCATACTAGAATCTTTGAAGGAGATATTATCGAGGCTACACAGAATAAGAATTTCCTACATACGTCTTATATTAAATTTGATAACGGTACATATTGGTGTGAGCTGATTTCTGGTAGTGATATAGATGATACGGAAAGCTTAAATGATCAGTGTCTTGATTTTGGACTGACAGTCATCGGCAATATTTACGATAATCCAGAACTTTTGGAATGCAGCATCAATGATTAAAACTAAACTTAAAAAAGAGGATAGTGTCTGTTATATGAGTACAAATGATTATAATTCTAAAAAGCCCAAAGGAATTGGATTACTTACTGTAATTGGTGTGGTGTTTGTCATACTAAAGCTATGTGGTGTAATCAAATGGAGTTGGATTTGGTTACTTTATCCACTCGTGGTAGGTGTGATAGGAACTATTCTTCCACTGATTATTGTGTTTGTTATAAAAGCAATGATAGAAAAGAGTAATAAGCATAATAAGTTGTAATACTGGAGGATTATCATGAGAGAAATTTTATTTAGAGGTAAGAGTTATAGGACAAAGGAATGGATTGAGGGATACTATTGTAACCATCCTCACCTGTTTAGTGGGGTTTTACAGTCTTATATTTTTATACCATCATATGATGCAGAAACAGGAAAGGGAAACTGTATGATCTATTCTGTTATTCCTGAAACAGTTGGACAGTTTACAGGATTGTTTGACAGAAACAGTAAAAAGATTTTTGAGGGGGACATTATAGAAAATATAACTGATCATAGCACGGCTGTAGTTCGCTGGTATGAGGAGCATTCTACATTTATGCTGTACAGTGAAATGAAAAATAAAGTATATTTTCTGTATGATAATGATTTTAAATATATAGACGTTATCGGCAACGTCTATGACAATCCTGAATTATTAAGGTGTGTGTAAACATGAGAGATCTATTATTCAGAGCAAAACGAACAGACAATGATGAATTGATTGAAGGCAATGATGAATGGATTGAAGGTTCATATGTACATCTCAATCTAGGTCGTCACTATATTTTTACTGGGAAACTCGATCTCACTCAGCATAATTACAAGGGTCGTATAGGATTTGAGTGTTTTGAAGTTAACCCTGAAACTGTAGGGCAGTATACAGACGTTAATGACTCTAATGGCACTAAAATCTTCGAGGGTGATATTATTCAGTATACATATGCAACTAATTCAGATTTAACACATATAGGCTATGTAGCATATAGTTCCGGGGAATTTTACATAGAAGATATCATATCTGGTGAGGAGACATTCATGAGTTCGCTTACAGACGATGACTATACATATAAAGTCATTGGGAACATTTACGATATAGATGGTTCGGCATATTGGGACTGGCTTAATAGTTGTATGTTCAAATGATCAAATTGTTGGAAAGTAGGACATTCAATTTCCGATCGATTTTGCTCAAATTGCGGAGCGTCAATACAGAATTATATATCTGAACTATAATTTCTGCGAAAGGATGATGTGATATGTGGTGGAATGATTATCAAGCTTTTGAAATGAGTAAGTTTATCAAAGCAGAAGGCTATATGCCTGAAGAGGAAGAAGCGTGGCTAAAACGTCGTCATTCAGGTAATGCTGTGGAAGATCAAAGCTCTATAGTAACTGGAAATTATGTAGAGCCTCAAAAATTTTCATCGTTATATAATATAGACGGAGGTGATTCCAGTGACTGAACAGGAATCTATAGAACTGATTGTAACTGCTTTACGTAGATTCAAGGCTTTAGAGAAAACAATGACTCCATACAACGGTATTCAATCTGAAGTTTTAGAGCTACATAAGCTGTCAGTCAATTCCTTAAACAAAATGGCTGAATTCGCATCTTGCATGCTTGCTAATTGCAATTCTGCCAAAAGCATCTTAGATAAAAACATTGGAGGTTATAAAAATGGAGCGAATCGACACATTTAAGATTTATCAGGAGCGAGCTATGAGAACCTGCAGCATCCCATACAATCTGAGGAATGACATGCTGTGTCATGCAGTATTTGGCCTTACAAGTGAAGCTGGAGAGGTTGCAGGTATCCTGCAAAAGTCATATCAAGGTCATGAATTCGATGTGAATCATATCAAGAAGGAACTTGGAGATTGTCTGTGGATGATTGCAGAGGCTTGCGAAGCGTTACATCTTGACATGGCAGATGTTGCCACTACAAATATTGAAAAGCTAAAAGCTCGATACCCAGATGGATTTGACCCGTACAAGTCTTTGCATAGAAAGGAAGGCGATATCTAATGGGCACATATGTACCATGTAAAGGCTGCACAGATCGGCATGTTGGATGCCATAGTGTATGTGGAAAATACAGTATCTACAAGCAACAGATTGCATCAAATCGTAAAAAGGAAGCACAGCAGAAACTCGCTGCACAAGTCGATATGAGGTTTCGTGGATGATTGGTAAGTACATAAATGAAAAATCATTAAATCGAGAGGATGCATGTAGATTCATCGCAAATCGATGTAAAGACTGTGAACTATCCACATACTGCTCGGATAAGTACAGTTGTATTGAAAAAGAAAAATATCTCATAGACAAGTATGATCTGGATTCCCAACTTCCAAAAATGCATATGCGATTTCCGGAAACACTGGAAGTTCTTCTAGCGTATAAACACACAAGTGTACGTAAATTTTCGGAGGATTCTGGTATATCTGAAACATCGATTCGTGGCTGGCTGGCAGGTAAAAATTCTCCGACATGTACACAGATATATCGTATATGCGATTATTTTCAAATCACCCCAAATTTTCTCCTTGGATATGACGGAGCTTGCGATAGCATTGTAATTAATACATCAGTATCATCTATACAGGCGGAACTAGATGATATTGTGAATGGGTTAGATATTCTATGCGAAAGTATCACATATACACAAAAGAAATTAAATCAGTTGAGATTTGGAGGTGATAATACTTGACTTACGAAGAATTTATTGAATCTAAACAGCTTTCCGTAAAAAGTACTGGATTTGATGTAAATACATCTGAGCTGAATCCAAATCTATTTGACTATCAAAAAGATATTGTCCGGTGGGCTTTGTGTAAAGGTAAAGCCGCTATTTTTGCAGATTGTGGACTCGGAAAATCATTCATTCAGCTTGAATGGGCACATCAGGTGGCAAAACATACTGGCGGTAAGGTCCTTATACTTGCACCTCTAGCCGTAGCGTCACAGACAGCTCGTGAGGGTGAAAAGTTTGGGATTGATGTAACAGTTGTAAATGAACAATCTCAAACAACTGCTATCAGCATTACAAACTACGAAAAGCTGGATCATTTTGTTTCCAATGAATTTACTGGGATTGTACTGGATGAATCCAGTATACTGAAATCATTTACTGGAAAAATCAGAAATGACATTATATCTAGATTTCTGCATACACCATATAAGCTTGCATGCACAGCTACTCCGTCACCGAATGACTATATGGAACTTGGAAATCATTCCGAATTCTTAGGAGTTATGACAAGATCTGAAATGCTATCCATGTTCTTTGTTCATGACGGTGGAGAAACTTCAAAGTGGAGATTGAAAGGTCATGCTGAATCACTATTCTGGAAATGGATGGCATCATGGTGTGCGTTTATATCAAATCCAGCAGATCTCGGATATACAGAACAGGGATTTGATTTACCTGCTCTGCGAGTACATCAAATCATTGCAGATGGGGTAAGACCAACAAACAAGTCACTTACACTGTCAGAACGCAGACAAGCTAGACGAGATAGTCTAGATGTAAGATGCAGTGCTGCGGCAGATCTCGTGAATAACTCAGATGATACTTGGATAGTATGGTGTGATCTTAATGATGAAAGCACTAAGCTAGAATCGCTCATTTACGATGCAGTGGAAGTAAAGGGTTCAGATGCCGCTGAATATAAAACAAAGTCGATGCTAGATTTTGCGAACGGTGATCTGAAATGTCTTATTACAAAGCCTAGCATTGGTGGCATGGGGTTGAATTGGCAAGTATGTCATAAGGTGATTTTCGTCGGGCTTTCGGATAGTTATGAGGCATACTATCAGGCAGTAAGACGCTGCTGGAGATTTGGACAAACATATCCAGTAGACGTATACATCATCATTTCTGAAAAAGAAGGGTGTGTGTTGGAAAGCATCACTGCAAAACAGAAAAAAGATGAGATTATGAAAGCCAATATGGTTGCACTTACAAAAGAAATTACAAAGAATGAATTGCAGAAAACATGCAGAATTTCTACGCCGTACCAACCTAGCATTGAAATGGTTCTGCCAAATTGGAGGGAAATGCAATGAACGTCAATAATCAAGTAGTTACCGACAAATATGTCCTATATCACGGAGATAGCTGTGAAATCATCAAGGGCATTCCAGATAACAGCATTCATTATACAATCTTTTCTCCGCCGTTCTCCAGCTTGTATACTTACTCAAACAGCGACAGAGATATGGGTAACAGCCATTCTGACGAAGAGTTCTATGAGCACTTCAAATATCTAGCAGCTGATTTATATCGCGTTACAATGCCTGGTAGACTACTTTCATTTCATTGTATGGATATTCCTATGATGAAAGAACGTGATGGTGTTATCGGATTAAAGGACTTTCCGTCTTTGGTTCGTAAAATTTTTGAAGATTGCGGATTCATCTATCATAGCAAGGTGACTATCTGGAAGAATCCCGTTACAGAAATGCAGAGAACAAAAGCAATCGGTCTATTGTGGAAACAGATTAAGAAAGATAGCACCATGAATCGGCAGGGGCTACCTGACTACATTATCACGATGCGTAAACCAGGTGACAATCCAGAGGCAGTTACACACACAGATAGAACATTTCCATGCGATGTATGGCAGCAGTATGCGTCACCTGTATGGATGGATATTAACCAGTCTGACACATTGCCGCGTGAATCTGCACGTGATGAAAAAGATGAACGGCACATTGCACCTCTACAGTTGGAGGTTATCAGACGTTGCATTGAACTGTGGACAAATCCTAATGATATCGTATATGATCCATTTGGCGGTATCGGATCTACTCCATATGTTGCAATGAAACTACGTAGACGTGCAATTGCGTCTGAATTAAAAGATTCTTACTATGCACAAATGGTGCAGAATGTCCAAGGCGTGAAAATTCCAAAATTGGACCTGCTCCAGGTTGGATCGAAAACAATCAAATTATAATCATACCATGGAGGTATAAATATGAGTCATAAATATATAGATGACATCAAGGTACCTATAGAAGAGGAGGAAATCCAAGGTGCAGGAATTATGTATTTTGCAGCTGGTACAACCGGTCCAAGAGGCGGAGATTCCGGACATGGGTGTAGAACTGTAATAGAGTTAGATGATGATGGAAGCACAGGTATGCGAATCGTACCAACACTGCATCCTGCTAGACTATCACAGCTGATTAGAGCGTCAGGCATATTTGATAAAGACCTAGGGGAATATGTGGTATCTGAAACTAACGTAGCTAACTTACTTCGAGCTTTTCAAGATGATTATACTGGTGTATCCATTCAGTTTGGTGGAGATTCTGAACTGTATGATTTAATCGAAGGATTACAATTTATGATTGATACACTAAAGCGTATGGCTCGAAAAGTATGCTCAGGTCAGACATGGAGACACTTCAAAGGCGGTCTTGTTAAGATTATCACTGTAGCAAATCATTCTGAATCATCAGAACCGCTCGTTATATATAACTGTGAGAGCGGTACATATGCAAGACCTCTTGATATGTTTCTGTCAGAGGTGGATCACGATAGGTACCCAGATATAAAACAGCGATATCGGTTTGAATTGGTTACAGATCAGGAGGTAAATGATGAGGATTAAGTCAGTTCATATTCATGGTATGCACAATGTAGAAGATAAGACATATCAGCTATCAAATGCTACATACTTCTATGGAGAAAACGGAGCAGGTAAGTCAACTGTATTGCAAGCAATTCAGCTTGCATTGCTTGGACATATTCCGGGTTATAATAAGACCAAAGAGGGTATATTCCGTCATGCAAATTGCTCTAAAATGGTTGTAGAATTGACACTGGACGATGATACAACAATTATGAGATCCTGGCAGCGTAAAGGCAGAGATATTGTGACAGAATCGTCAGTAGATGATACGTCAGATCTGCTTGGTAGCATTGAATTACCGATTTTGAATTTCTCAGAATTTGCAGGTATGACTGCAAATAAACTAAAAGACTGGTTTATTAATTTCCTACCTGATGCAGATACAGCTATCGATTGGTACGAGCGTCTGCATAATGCTGTTGTAGGTATGGAACTTACTACAGAATCTAATAGCTATCTGGATGAAATTGAAGCATACGCAAATACGCTTTCTGGAGCAAGCATTCAGATGGTTCGTGACCTGAATGTATACCTGAAAGAACAGGCATCATTCAAAAAAGGTGAACTTTCCAGAATTCAGAGTACAATTCAAAGCATGGTTATGTACTCAGACTGTGATAACTCTATTTCAATTGAAGATCTGAAACAGCGAAATTTTGAGTTGCAAAAGCAGCGTGACGCTCTTATGCGGTCTGTGACAGAAATAAAATCAAAGTCTAAGCTGATTGCTGAACTGAAATCTGTAGATGTAAAAATTAATCAGATTCTAGATGGCAGATCAAAAGAAGATATGAGTTCTGACATTGATGATATGACTAATAAGATCAAAGACTATGATAATCAGCTAACCAGGTTAACTCTGGATCGCATGAACTTAATCGAAAAACAAAATGCAATGAATGAATTTGTATTTGGCAATGGTACATGCCCATACACAAAAACTATATGTGATGCTATTCAGCAGCAAGTTGGTAGCTATAAATCACAGTTGAATGACATTGCAGATCAGATCAGTAACTTGGATAATGTTATTCCAAAGATTCAAGCTGAGCGAAATTCTACTGCAAGCACTTGTAGAAAATTGAATGCTGAACTGACAGATGCAGATAAGCTATCTAATACACATGATATGCTTGTCGCACAAATTGGCGATATACATATATCAGAAGCTGCGGTTGGTGTGCTTGGTACGATTGAATCTACAATTGATGAGTTGAACAACCAAATGAGGCATAATTCTGATTTGATTGCAAAGCTTACAGCAAATCGGCTGTATGATTCTACAATTGATAAGATCACCACAGAAAAATATCAAACTGAGCAGGAAATTGACATTCTGAAGAAACTTGTAAAATTAACAGATGTCAATGGAATGCAGTCTGAATTAACCACTACACCGTTTACAGCATTCGCAGAATGCATCACAAAACACCTGCAAGGGCTGTACCATGATATTGATACTAGTGCCGCATTTTATATCACGGAGAAAGCAAATAGTTTTAGCTTTGGTGTTATCCGCTCTGGTACATATGTACAGTATGATTTACTGTCTAGCGGTGAGAAGTGCTTATTTACATTTGCGATGCTACTGGGTATTATAGAGCAGTCAAATACAAAACTGCATATGCTTATGATTGATGATATGTTAGATCATCTTGATGATTCAAAAGTGGCAAATGTATTTGATTATATCTACAGTCAGGACGCTGTACAGATTATCCTTGCAGGTGTAAAACCTTGTATATCTAAGCATCACGATAATATTGTAATCACTGTAATTCCGGAGGGATTGAATAAATGCTTAAATTAGGAAACTGCTACAATGTAACAGTTGCAAAGATCATGGATAAGGGTGCAATTGTATCCGTAGAAGGAGAGAATGAAACGCAGTTTATCCATATTTCAAAATTGTCCAGCGGATATGTTCGAGCAGTTGAAGATGTGGTTTCAATCGGAACGACATATAAAGCTAAGTGTGTGATGAATACAAAGCTAAATAAACTGGAACTTATGATGCTGCCGAAAACTATAAATCCGATGTCATCGCGTCAGAAGTCACAGTCAAAAACAATGTCAGACTTAGACAAAATGATAAAAGCAGCTCAAAACGCATTTTCAGATAAACAGAAAAGTGCCGATTCAAGAATGAAACGTCGCAGACGATGACAGAAAGTAGGTATAATAATGATTAAAGAAGTTCGACTTTGGAAATCTGATAATATCATTGATAAATTCTTTGAAACAAGAGAAGAAGCAGAACTGGCAGATGCTGCTGCTAACAAAGAGTACGAAAAAGATTTGCTAGCACTTATAGATAGAATTGAAACTCAATACGATGAAAAGCTGGATGCTCTCAAAGTACAGTTTCAGCCAACACTAGATGCTCTGTATCGGGAATTACATGAAATTCGTAGTATAATTTCAGAAGAGCAGGATTCCAGATCTTATAGTAATGCAGTCAAGGTAAAAATCAGACGTGTGTCAAACTAAACTTGACAATCATCGTTATATATAATAGAGGATGAAAACGACACTGATTCATCCAACATCGTAATTTCGATGTTAAATGTGTGTAGGGAATCTCCAATGAGGAGAGTACTACCGTCTGTGGGTTGGCGGTAGACCAGTCGAAATAGCTTAACTGGATAAAGCACCCGTAATGGGATGTTGTTGGTTCAAATCCAGCTTTCGGCACCAAGTCTGATACGTAAGGATGTGCTTATATGACACCAAATCAACTATTTCAAGATAATCAGAATCTCGTAAAATTCTGCTATAATAAGTACATAAAGCACCGTAGCATATCAGATACAGAAGATATCATGCAGCAAGGAATGCTGGCACTTTGGAAAGCCGCTCTACAATATGATGAATCCAAGGGAATTGCGTTTTCTACGTATGCTACACATTACATAAGTGGATATATGCGTCAGTATGCAAGAGATAAATGTAACTTAATACGAATACCAAGAACAGTATTTTTGTCGAACAATGAAAAGCTAATTAACCTAATATCAAATGTAGACTCACTTGATAGGACAATCGGCGGTACATCTGATTCAATTACACTTATTGAAAAGATTGAATCAGACCCAGATGACTACAGGAAATTAACTAAGGATCTCATCGATACGTTTCTACGTACTATTAGAAATAGACGAGATAGAGAAATCATGAGAGTTTATTATTATGCAGTTGCAAACGGAGACAAGGTGACACAGAAACAGATTTCAACAAAGTTTCAGGTATGCCGATCTACTGTAGCACGCATAATTGATAAGTACAATTCAGAATTTAGAGAGTTCATTGAATGAACTTCTGAATCATCAAGTGCAATTTAAGTTTTTCCACTCGTTATATATAGTAGAGCAGAAAATAAGAAATTGCAAATGCTACTATGGCGAAATAGGCAGCACGCTTCGGTCTTAAAAACCGATGGGGCAACCCGTGCCAGTTCGAGTCTGGCTAGTAGCACCAAATGGGTGAATGTGACCAGTTGGCGAAGTCGGCAGACTGTAAATCTGTTACATTAGAAACATCGTAGGTTCGATTCCTACTTCACTCACCATTTAGGTAGATTGAAAGTACCTTGTTTACGTTATTGAAAGACTATAACAAAACGACAGAAAACTTTCCGTTGGGACTACGACGAAAAGTAGTCATATGCGGACATAGCTTAACGGGTGAAAGCACAGGTCCGACAGGAAGATATATGGATCGAAACCATATCATGATGTTAATCACATGTAGCTTAACGGTAAAGCACCATCAAGCCTGAAAGAGTGCAGGTTCGAATCCTGTTGTCTGCACCATTAATAAATTCTTTTAGAAATTAAGGAGTCAATAAAATTTCTTTAACGAGTTTATTGTGAAATCTGTAGAAAGGAATGAATTAGTAAATGTATATTGAATTCGAATTTCGATTAATACCTGAGTTACCAAGTTCATCTCGCCCAAGAAAACTTGGCTCTAGATAAGATTGATAATCGAATCTATGCTGCAGAATAGATTTTGTAGATCTTATCTAGTGAATATAAGCACCATTCGTATAATGGATAATACACAAGACTTCCAATCTTGGAATGAGAGTTCGATTCTCTTATGGTGCTCCAAAACCTTGATGCAGATTAATCAGTTACTTCTTCTGTAAGAAATTCTCTGTTTTATGATTAATGAAGGCAAGTCTTTTAGACTGATTAAAATATACTCAAGGTAGTATGGAGAGTTGTGATAATTGGTAGTCAGATGGTCTTGAAAACCATTGTTCAGAAATGAATTCAGGGTTCGAGTCCCTGGCTCTCCGCCAGCCATTGATGGCATCCTTTCAAACTATTTGTTATTGGTTGAAATTCCTATCATTGTTTATTAATTTAATCAATGATAAAATGGCTATATGAGAATACGTTCATGTCGTTTAGCTGTTTTAACTAAATTCTCAAATATAATCTTCCATAGCTCAGTCGGTAGAGCATGCGGCTGTTAACCGCACGGTCATTGGTTCGAGTCCAATTGGAAGAGCCATTAAAGATAAGAAATTCTTAGTTCATAAGTCTTATCTTTATTATATTGAGGTATCGGCAAGTGGTAAGCCAGCAGGTTTTGATCCTGCCATTCCGTTGGTTCGAATCCAGCTACCTCAACCATTTGGGAAGTTATAGAAATTTAGAAGTATGGTTTATATGGGCTATAACTAGTAATAAAAGTGGTTAGTTATTACTTAAATCCGGATGTAATTCAGTTTGGTTAGAGTGCTTGTTTTGGGAACAAGATGCCGCAGGTTCGAGTCCTGTCATCCGGACCATTAGATACTTAATGTATCTATTATTATTCATTTAATATGAATAATTTGTGGCTTTAACTCAGTTGGTAGAGTATCACACTTTTAATGCGAGAGTCATGGGTTCAAGTCCCATAAGTCACACCATGAGCGTAGGTTTGAGATCATGCTCTATTGCCGAAGTCTGGGTACCTTGTAGTAAGCCTACACAATACAGGGCAGCATGGATGCTATATATGCCATATAAATTGAAACAAATGACAGAAGAAACGAATGAAATGATGTATGCCGTGATGTTTTAATTAAGTATGTAGTATCTAAATAACAGCTAAAATCCAAGCGGTTAGAACAAAGTTCTAATGGGTAATTGGGAATCAGTAGTGGTGCAATGGACTCTGATAGGTAAGGTAGAGGTTAGGGTGAGACCTTACACAATTGCGTATACGTAATCTATCAACTAATATCTTGGTTTGGATGATCTATATATCGGGATCATTACGAATCGGATAGACGCTGGATTGTACAGATCCATCCATGAAAGTTGGACGTTTGAAGAAAACCATATTGTACTAGATGGTATACTCCATAGCATGCCACGATAAAGGCATGCATAAGGGATATTAGCTCAATTGGTCAGAGCTCCCGGCTCATAACCGGATGGTTATAGGTTCAAGTCCTATATATCCCACCAGCAGGTCTTGCCCACCTGCAAAACCACTTGTGTGATTGTGCTTGATTGTACAATTTCATGGTGAAATCCTTTCGTATATTGAGAATTACAACCATAACCGTCTTGCTTGACATACAATGGTAATTCTCAATATATACTCTGAGCAGGTTAGCAGTCAATTCAGTTCGATTCTGAATCAGAGTTCTAAATACGCAAGGTTGTGATAATTGGTAGTCGAGCGGTCTTGAAAACCGTTGTCCGGTAACGGATTCAGGGTTCGAGTCCCTGACCTTGTGCCACACAGTATTTTGACAATCGAATATTGTATTGTGTGTATGTAGCAACTCAGTGCAGATAGTTTAACCAACTTGCTGAGAATTTGTCTGTAAATCAAGTAGATAGCATATTAACTGATAAGCTCGTTGCTATAATCGGCAGTATGATGACATATTGTTGAGGATTGAAAACAGTCCCTTGGTGACAAATGTGCTGACATTACTGTACACAAAATCACGGAATCTTGTCGCTGTGGAAATAGATACTTGTAAAACACTACAAGTGGAATCCTAGTTAGGTGTAAGCTGATTACTTATGCAAACCTAGGAAATATCAAAACACAGTTTCACTTGCACTGAACCTAGGAAACTAGGGTATAAGACGAGATTCTGGTTCGAGTAGCTCAATGTGCAAGGAATTATAAGAAATAAAATTTTCTGAATGGTCTGAGTGAAAGTTGCAAGTAACCAGACTTGCATAGGATTTGGCATGTGCTGGGATAAGAAGCTAAGGGTAGCTCCCAAACGCTCAGACTTATCTCCCTAGTGGATGAATATGTGTGCGGTAAAACAGTTGGTATGGCGAAGGTCGGTTGCATATACACAATACAGTATTTGATTGTTGAGATATTGAGATTGGACTATAGTCAAGTGGTAAGACAACGGACTTTGACTCCGTCATTCCGCTGGTTCGAATCCAGCTAGTCCAGCCAGCAGGATAAGTGGTTTTTCTCAATTTTTAACGAACCTGCACAAAATCGGAAAAACAATTGATGACATTCGGAAAGACGAACGCTGGTTTTAGAGCAAATGTGGTTCCAACGTAAACAAATAAACAGGGATATGCAGCGAGGCGGACTTAAACGTCAACCAAGTAGTGTCAGCGTAGCGAGATGATATGCATTCACTTCACAGGGTATAGGTCGTTTAACCTGTGAAGAACGGCCAGCAGGGGCAGGACCTGCACACTACACCAGCTGTAAATGGTGCTTTTCTCAATTTCTAATTACCAGCCGATAAAGTAGGAGAAAATTGATGACATTCTGGAAAGACAGATATTAATGCTTCGATAGCTCAGTAGGTAGAGCAGGGGACTGAAAATCCCCGTGTCATTGGTTCGATTCCAGTTCGGAGCACCAAAACCAAATCCGGATGTAACTCAGTTTGGTAGAGTGCTTGCTTTGGGAGCAAGATGCCGCAGGTTCGATCCCTGTCATTCGGACCATCATGGTGATTCTTTTCAGTTCTATCAGCTAAGCCAAAAAAAAACTGAAAATGTATTATGGTATCCAAATCACATAAGAACTGAACCAGGTAACGCATAGTAACGTGTTCACCAGCTGTCTTGTCAATGACACAAAACTTGATGAGTGGTACATGTACCACTGAGATTCAAGTAGGGTATGGTGTAACGGATAACACAGACGATTGTGAAGTATATCCAGTTCAATTCTGGAACCCTGCACAAAGCACTACTACTTATAGATTAAAAGTAGTGCATTAGGTTTAGTTGAAAGTACCTTGCTTACGCTATTGAAAGACTATAGCCAAACGGCAGAAAGCTTTTCGTGCGACTATTACGAAAAATAGTCATATGCGGATATGGTGAAATTGGCAGACACGATAGATTTAGGTTCTATTGCCGAAAGGTGTGCAGGTTCAAATCCTGTTATCCGCACCATCAGACCGATTCTGTTTCCATGCAGGTCTGAGTTTACCTCCTATTTGAAATAACACCGAACAAGCAGCCGATAGCTTGTTCGGTGTTATTTTTTTTGTGTTAATCCATATAGAATAACTTAACTTACAGTTTGAGGTCTTTGTGATCACTAGTGGTGCGTTGTATAGATATAAAGATGAATCTAATGTATATGATTACTCAGTTATATGCAAAAACTGCGTAATGTAATAATTTTCCATGTCAAACCAATCGTTATACATAGTAGATTATAGTAGCATAATCTTATTATAGAATCTACTGGAGGTATTTAAGATGACATTGATGGAGTTACAAGATATTCTTGGACAAAGAATTCAGATTGCGAATGATGCATCAATTACAACTGATGTAAAGCAGAAAGAAAACGAGGTATCTCAAACAATCGTAGCATTAGCAAAACAGATGATTAATAACGCAGATGTAGTTCTGAGATCTGAGAAGCTATGCTATGAATGTGATTTGAAACAATCCAATATTGAAAGGATGATAGGTCATGAGCGGTAAACCTTATACTGACCAGCAGGTTGAATTCATAAAATCACATTGTTCTAAGATGACAGCTGCACAGCTTGTAGACGCACTTAATCAAAAATTTAATGATACTCGTACTAAAAAGGGATTACTATCATTTATGCAATCGCACGGATTACATACAGTTGTACCTAAACCTGTAAGGTTTGAGATCTTTACAGATATTCAGAAATCTTATATGCAGGAGCATGGACCTTATATGAGCCGTAAGGATCTTACAGAAAAATTAAATGCACAATTTAATATCAATGTTTCTGTACAACAAGTTAAAAGCTGGTGTTACACAAACAAAATTAAATCTCCTAACGGAAACGGAAAATTTACCACTGAAACATCACCACGATGGGCAAAAGGACTATCGAAATCTGAATTTAGATCGCATTATACAAATAAATCATTTTCAAATCTGGTATCACCTATGATTAAATCCAATAAAAAGTATAAAATAGGAGATGAAATTATACGTCATGGAATTCCGTACATTGTTATAAATAATGATTTTGGGCATGGTATTGATGCACGAATTAAAAGAAAATCTATATATGTATGGGAGCGTCAATATGGAGAGATTTCATCAAAATCCATGATAATACATTTAGACAATGATAAAATGAACTGTAATATTGAAAATCTCATGTGCATTCCAACAAAGTACAGACCATGGTTTATGCATAATTTCTGGTGGAACGCTCCAAAAGAGATAAAAGAAGTAGCGGTAAAATGGTGTGAACTTTATTACGCTTTAAACGAGAATAATCTTGATAGAAAGGGGGCTGATTTTAATGCATAATTTAATGTGTAGAAATCAAATAATTAAGATGAAAGATGGAAAGTTGGTAACTATTGATCGTGGTGACATAAATCAGGTAAAAGATTGTATAGAACAGTATTGTGTGGCAGAGTTTTCAGAGTTAGCCAATTGTATACTGGATGATTTTATAGTTCTTCTCGAAAAGTGTGGTTACGATCTTGAAAATCTTGGGTACCGCAGGATCGATGTTACCGATGTTCGCAAATATTGGGTGTGATCAACCGTTTGAAATTCGCAAGTTTGTGCAATTTTATATCAACGAAATTGCTATTTACGCTTGACATTTAGCAATATCTATGCTATAATGTATTTAAAGGAAACACAGAGGGTGTGCTTCATAACAAGAATATCAATATTGCATGGAGGTAATCACTATGACAGATGCAAATAAGATTAGAATGAATATTGCTGAGGAAATCAAAATGCTTCAGATGATTCAGAAATTGGATGACACTGAAATTCAAAACTGGGCTGAAGCTAACAGTTTGCCGAGTTTTCACAGTTTAGCAAATGCTGATGCAGAGCAGGATGACTGTGAAGAGAGCGACTGCTGTAATCAGACAATGCTGAAGCGGTTTATCATCGGAGATGACCTCGTAGAATTCGGAACAATTTTTGATGATATGTACTATGCATACTTCAAGTTAAATGATTATTCAGTATCTGGAACACTGGATGATGTCTTTGATGAAATTAAAGATTTCATCAAATGCAACATCCTGAAAATCTGACAGTTATCAAACAGTGCAGTTGAACTTGATTCTTCTGCACTGTTCTGGTATAATACGGATAGAGGGTGATTTTATGAAAATCTACAAATCAAAAAGATATATTGAGGAAGATGTCGTAAGATGAAAACGGTAATGCCAAAATCATAAACACTGATACTCGTAAAATCAAGAAATTTAAATACGCAAAGGAAACTGTAAAATTCATAGAGAAATTTCAAAAACCATTGCTGATGCACTGGTACGGTGAAATTGATTCTGCTGATCTTGCAAACATCATCAAGCTGGTGGAGAAGAAGAATTGTAGTCTTGATTCTGCAATTGACACAGTTTTGAATGACAATTATTAGAAAGGTGCTTTAATATGTGGGATTAGTCAGTCTTGATATGTAAAACCTGATAACATAACAGTGAAGCGAACAGTTACTCAAAACTATAGATAAGTAACTGTTCGCTTTTCTAGTATATTGATTACTGTGGCTAATCAAAATCCAACGCATACAATATATACAAGATATAAAGACATGCCATTTTTTATGCCCGATCTTACAAATTGATATTGTTGTTCTGGACTAATCTTTTTAGTGATGTGTCCAGAACAACAATTGCATCTACCGCTTCTGTGTGAACTAACATCGACAGATTTCAGTTCTGAAGACTTTAATTTGATTTCAAGTTTCATAGTTTGACGATCCACTGGAATGACATTAATGAAGTCTAGCACAACTCGTGATATATCATTGAGTTCATCAATTGTCATATCGCGGGATTCCGGACCACATATTTCTTGAATATAAGTTTTTATACGTTTAGCAGGATCTATAATGTCCTCCCCGTTATCAGGATTTTTAAGTGATTCTAATTCTGACTTTGCATCATCAAGCTTTGCATTTAACTCTGACGCTTTGTTCGAATACTCAGACTTTGTAATAGCCTCGTCCATATACAAATCTAGAAGTCTGTCCTGCTTTACTTTTAGTTTTTGAATGTTAGATTCTAATACAGCTATTTTTGATTTTCCAGATTCTGTAGTAGTCACAGATTCATAAATTTTCAGGAACTCAGATACCCACTCATCAATATCAGAAATGATACTCTTATACACGTCATTTAAAATCTTGTAAACTTCTGATTCCATAAGTGCAAAAGACTTACAGCACGAAGCTGTTTGTCTTTTCTTTTCTCTACAAATCCATTGATATATAGGCTTGCCTTGACTAACACTATTAGAGTAGCTTGTTCTCCAGTATGTTCCATGTTCACTGCATTTAATTTTACCAGAAAGCGGACTCTGACTTTTTATGGATCTGGTTCTAGCTTTAATTGCGGAACTTCGCTCTTTAAATATTACATTACATGCATTCCACTGATCTTCTGACACAATAGCCGGTACGGTTTCACCAGTTTCATCCTTATACATGATCCACTCTTCTTCAGGATTAAACCGCTGTGCTTTAGTTCTATAGTCTGTAATAGTCACTTTATTTGCACAATAATAACCTTTATACTTAGGATTTTGTATAATCCCAGATATTGTATTGTGATGGATCGGGGTTCCATTTCTTCCTAAGTAACCGCGTTTTTCAAGCTCCGTAGCAATGGATCTTGTACTCCAAGATCCAGTTTCATATAAATTAAAAATCAAGCGAACCATTTCAGCTTCTTTTTCATCAATAATAAGCTTGCAGTTTACTTTTGTATATCCGAAGATACGACTGTTGCCTAACAATCTTCCAGATTCTGCGGCACGTTTATGACCAAATTTAATTCTCTCAGATAGTTTTCGCACCTCATCGGCAGCAATGCTACTCATAATTGTAAGTCGCAGTTCACTATCTGGATCAATTGTACAGATGTTATCATTTTGAAAAAACACCCCTACACCACATTGGAGCAAATCTCGTGTATATGTAAGACTATCTATTGTATTTCTTGCAAATCTACTAACCTCTTTAGTAAGTACTAAATCAAACGCTCCGGCTTTTGCGTCATCAACCATCTTTTGAAATTCTACTCTATTTGCAGCAGATTCACCGCGGATTCTATCTGCATATCCAGAAACATATGTCCAATTTTTATTTTCTTTAATCATATTTTCGAAATGTATAATCTGATTTTCAATAGAATTTTCCTGTTCATCACGTGTTGTCGAAACTCTAGCATAAAATGTTACTCGCAAATTTAAGTCAAATATATTTTTCCTTTGTGTTTGCATTGTGCGTCTAGCTTCATAAATATCCATTATTTAAACCTCCAGATTTACTTGCAAGGCATCATTACCTATTGATTATACCATGACAATAGTCCTAAGTCAATAGCAAAATCAGCAAACTTTTGACGCTTAAAAATGAAATTGTGTATCCAAATGCTGAAAACAAAGCACCTACAACCAAATATGGCTGTAGGTGCTTTAATTATAATGTTCTACACTCTAATTTTCGAACAAGTGCATTGTATTGATCTTGCGAAATAGTATTTTTACCAAGAAGAAGCTTTGCCCACGCTAAGAACATTAACTTTTTTGCAGCAGACTTTGTATCGTGTTCCAGTTGCTTACTCATAAGTTATTAAACCTCCTGTTGATACTCAAAATGTAATTTTAGTATTGACTAGATACAAGGTAATATTCGGTAAATATCATGCATACTTACATTGATTGCTTCAATAGAACATCAGCAATACCGCTCATGACATAGTTTACACAAGGTAGTGCAACACTATTTCCCAAAGCCTTATATCTTGCACAGTCAGATTCTTCAGCAGTCCAGTTATCTGGGAATCCTTGTAGGCGTTCACACTCTAATGGAGTTAGTCTACGGACAACCAATTTATAGTCACATGGATCAGCTACTAATGATTCACTTCCGTCACCATAAAATCCACCTTGGCATGTTAATGTTGCAAACGTATCACTAGCATCATTAAAATCTGCAAATCCTGACTGTGAAAATACCTCTTTCGATTCCAATATATAAGGTGTATTACCGCCGCCTGTTCCCATTTTTGCATTCAATGTCTGACATACATTATCTTTAGATATAGTCAATCTAGAATCCTGTGGGTGATTGTCAATCAGAACTGCGATATTCTGATATGCTGTAAGTGTAGATGACATATCTTCATCATATGGAAGAGTAGCCATTTTTGCACCCTGTTGGAACTTAAATGCCGCTACATACGGGTGTTTACTGTACTGTAAAACAGCTTGGTACCCTTGTCCGGGCTTTCCTCCGCTACACTGTAAAGCACCAGTATGATCTCCAAGCCATACAGCACCATCTTGATTTTCTTTTATGCTATATGCAACAGCAGGTCTGTCTATAGTATTTAATGTGTAGCAATAATCTTCTTTCCAACCTTTTCCGTTGCATCCAGCTGTATCTGCACGATCTATACCATTTCCCTGCAAACAATAGACAGTATCAACTACAACATTTCCACCTTGATTACATGTTGGGTTTGTACCAGATGTATCAATCGTTTTTGCAATATCTGTTTTATATATTCCGCTATCAGGATTATCTGATTTCATTGCATTTGATGTAAAACTACAAATTCCGTAGACAGATTTATCTGAATTTAACTCTTGTCCTGCTGGTTCAAACTGGTTTGAATCTGATACTCTAGTGCTATTTTCAACTTCTCTGGAAGAATTTTCCCACGGCGTTTGGCTCTGCGGATGATTCCCTCGCAAGCTTTCTGACTTAAATAATATTTCGCTTGCACATTGTCCTCTAAGATCAACGACAAGGAAGATTCTACGTCTGCGTTGGGGGACTCCCCAATATTGAGCGTCGAGAGTTCTCCAGGCGATGGAACCGGATTTACCCAGAATTTCTCCTGACTTTGTCCATTTCTCAGGTCTAGCCGCAGGAAGTTTTTCCGAAATGAGTCCACAGAATTCTTCAAGGACACATTTGAAATCGTCCCCATTATTGCTGCTGATTGTTGCTGAAACGTTTTCCCAAACAATGATTTTTGGATACTCATGATTAGTTACCTCCAACATTTCTTTAATAACTCGAATCTGCTCCATAAATAATCCGCTTCGAGTAAGTTCAAGATCTATACTGCATTTAGGGCATACCTTTACATCACCATTTGCACTAAATGATTCTCCACATTCTGGGCAGTATAGTTTGATGCCACCCTGATTTCCGGCCACGGATAAATCTTGGCAGTTATGAACGACAATACTGTCTGCAATATAACTCTCATCTTCTTCAACTGAGATATTATATACAGTTTTGATTTCACCAGTTTTTATAACATTTCTGCACTTATACCATTTATGCCCGTTATATTCAAGTCCAGTTTTTCTGTTTTTATTATCGTGTACAGCTACGGAATATGTATCATGCTGATTAACAGTTCTTCCTTCAATAACCGTCTTTTCAGGTCTTTTATAATATGATACGGATGTACTATATCCAAGAGATTCCGCAAGCATTCTGATACCAAGTATAAGCCGTTTACTTATTGATGTCACTTTCATTGATGTATCCGACTTTCTCCAGCCGTCTGAGTCCATAATGCCATCAAACAAAATTTTCCTGTATTTATGCGACATAGATAGAGCCCAGCCAGGTATGGTCTTATTGATAGCACCTTTACCAAAATTATCAACAAGCCATTTACACAAAACCTGAGATGTAAATTTAACTTTTATAACTGTCCTATCTCGTTCTACGCTGTAATTATCGCTCATCTTGGATACTATGTTTATGAGTTCATTTTCTTTATCAGATGAATCACATAAATAGATTGTCCCATAACCTTTACCACTCGGTTTTTCTTTTCTGAATCCATCTCTTACCCAACCATTACCTATCCAACGTCCAACAAAATACCAAAAATCTTCATTTAGTTCAGGCATAGGTTTTTGATTTAAATTAGAGCTATAACCTATTGGAATAATGACAGGTTCAGCAGTAATTGGTGTAGCCCACTGCTTGCTTTCCATATCTATAGCAGATGTCCATTGACCGATATTAACTAGATGCTTTTTATATCCTTTGCTGTCTGATGTGTTATCCCAAATCCTCTTAATATCAGCACTATAAATAGGATGGTTCGCTGTTGTTTCAATAGTAATATTACCTTTAAGTAAGTATGTTTCAGCTTGTCTACTACCAATGGCTGTAACTGGTTTCCATCTTCCTTTATGTGTCAGCACAAGATCTCCAACTTTAATATCTGCGATTGGAATATACCCAGCTGCGGTTAAAACCATTGTTTCAGCTGGAAAGCAGGGACTACCACCAGTGATGATATCAACTGACTCTAATGCGTATCCATCAAGCTTTGTAACATCTCCGACATGCTTCATTTTGGGAAAATGACGTTTTGTAATTCGTATTGGAGCAGGTTCAATCTCTGATGCCCATACAGGATCAAAATTATACCAACTGCCAACTAGCTCGAATCCACCTATTCCACTGAATAGCGATCCGAGTTTTATTTTTTGATCTGACAAATAAATCACCTCAATTATAATAAGTCTACATTTACATATAACGATGGAGATTTAGCAACTTGCAATAAACTGCAAAATAGTGAGAATTTGCAAGATTTATTTTATATAAGAAAAATTTTAGATTCATCTTTTCACTCGTTAGTATTCATATAGACTAGCAGAGTAGGTGATTATGATGATCGCAATCAAACAGCAATCTTTAAAAGGTATGACATTCATAGATCTATTTGCCGGACTAGGTGGTTTCAGACTGGCATTGGAATCACTAGGGGCAAAGTGTGTTTATTCCAATGAATGGAACAAGGTTGTTCAAAAGGTATATGCCGAAAATTTTGGAGATACTCCAGAGGGGGACATTACAAAGGTTGATGAAAAAACGATTCCGGAACACGATATTCTATGTGCCGGATTTCCATGTCAGGCTTTTTCTATCAGTGGCAAACAGCGAGGGTTCGAAGACAGCCGTGGGACTTTATTTTTCGATGTTGCAAGAATTGTAAAAGAAAAGAAGCCAAAAATCGTTTTTATGGAAAATGTGAAAAATTTTGCTACCCATGACAAAGGACATACCTTAGAAGTAGTAAAAAGGACTATGGAAGAACTGGGGTACACTTTCTATCAAAAAGTCCTCAATGCGGTAGACTATGGCATTCCGCAAAGACGGGAGAGAATCTATATGGTTTGCTTTCGAAATGATTTGTCTATTAAAAACTTCACATATCCCAAGCCAATTCCCTTGTCACATCATGTAGAGGATTTTTTATTAAACGATGAGAAACTCGTAGAATCGCTCTATATCAATCGTCCGGATACATATTTTCAAAGTATAAGCGATGACAAATATAGTAATCAGTCCATTCGACTGGGGATTGTCAACAAAGGTGGTCAAGGTGAACGCATTTACAGCACAAAAGGAATTGCAATTACATTATCCGCATACGGCGGCGGCGTTTTTTCTAAAACCGGAGGATATCTGGTTCATGGAAAAACCAGAAAGCTGCACCCTCGTGAATGTGCAAGAATCATGGGTTATCCTGACACTTACAAAATTTGCAAAAGTGCGAATCAGGCATATCAACAGTTCGGAAATTCCGTGGTTATTGATGTTTTGCAATTTGTAGCAATTGAGATTGGAAAAGCATTAAAATTAACCGCACAACAAGATCAATAATCTTCATCGTTATATACAGTGTAGGTAAGTCGCACCTATAACTTGGAGGTAAATACTATGAACGAAATCGAAAAAGTAAAAGTACTGCACATCTGGGAGTCAACTTTCGACATCTACCCATGGTCCGAAGTACTTCCGGAAGTCACAGGAAATCCAATTGACGTAGTGGTTAGTGGACTACAAAAGTATCAAACAGAGCAAATTCCAAAGCCTAAGTGCAGAACTGTTGGTTACACTGCATGGGAATGGCTCATGCACTGGAGAAAGACTTTGAAACGTACTGTCATCAAATCCACACCGGATGAATCAATGACAGAGTACAAAAGAATGTTGGATTTTCGAACTCTAAAATAATGGATAAAGCGAAAGCAAAGGAGGTACATATATGACGACTTTAGAATGGGCTGAAAACGAAATTAGACTTGCAAAAGATGCATCTGACGATGATAAATACTTTTCATTATGTTGTGACAGTGCTATTAAAGCATTTCAATCACTGATGAATGACAATCACAGTGGATGTTCCATATCTATGACAATGAATATACTGAATCATTTGGTATCAAATAAACCATTAACACCAATTACAGAAAATGATACATTTAGCAAAGCATGCGGATGTCCATATGAGGGTGCAGTAGATTATCAATGTGACAGAATGAGCAGTTTGTTTAAAACAGTTCAGTCAGATGGAATTATAAAATATACGGATATCGATAGAATTACCGTATATGATGTTAGTAGTGTAAATCTGAACATTGGATTTCATAATGGATTTGTCTCTAGCACCGTGCATGAAATGTTTCCTATCACTCTGCCATACATATCAGATAAACTAAAAGTATATGTTGCTGAGTGTCTTACAGATCAGAAAAATGGTGATTTTGATACCATTGCTATACTCAAAGTTGTGAAGTCAGATGGTGCAGAGATTCAAATCAATCGATATTTCAAAGAAGCTAAGGAAGCTGAATTTACTGAAATCAGTAAAGAAGAGTACGATATACGACGTGATATGGATTTAAGACGTAGATCTGAGTATGCTTATAGGATGGGTGATGGTAGATGACAAAATATGTTTTAGAATCTGATGGTACTCATGTATTGCATGAATATTGTGATATATGCGGAGCGGATGTTCAGAATCATTTTCGTGAATTACGCATGTGGAGATCTGGTTACGTAGGATGCAATACAGAAACAATCATGGTATGCAAGAAATGTTGTTCTGACGTAATCAAAGCACTTCAAAGAAATAATAAAAGAAGTGATGATCTATTTGACACGGATAAACTAAACGAAATCATGGGTGTTGAAGCTGGAGATGATAACTATGAGTGAAATTTTTAATGAATCCATTGAGTATAGTCATAAGGTTGATGAAATGCGAATCAATCGAGTTAAGACATCATTTTATAAGTATGGTTCAGCCAAAGTAAATTTTGGGGACAAGCTAGTTAATGCTATTGAATCGCATGATTTGTGTATTGAAAAATATCAGAAAACTGGTAACACGGAGTATCTGTTGGATGCTATGAACTATCTGATGTTTGAGTTCATGTATCCTCAGAAGAAAGACGCATATTTCAGAGCAACGTCTTCAAGCGAATCTGCTGGGATTTCTGGCATCAGTCATAATGAGCTAAAAGAAAAGTATTGATTGGAGTGATGACACATGAGTATTCAAAAACAAGAAGTTAAAACATATATTTGCGATTTCTGTAATAAACAAATTGACGCACCTATCATGTCAAGAGTCACATTTGATGTATTCGATGGAACAGCAGGTATTACAATTGGTGGTGAACCGCCTATGCACATGTGTAAGCACTGTGCTACATTAGTACATAGATTGATTGATTCATTCTCTAGAGCATACAAAGCAGATGACACAGAAACAAGGTGTGACAATGAGCATTTGGACTAACATACGAGGTACGATATACTGTAGTCCAGCAGGTGCTACTCCAGAAGAACAAGAATACATACTAAAAACTGTATTGCGACATCTTCCAAAAGTGAATCCTTATAAAACTCGAAGAGATAATATGTTTGAAACCTACATTAATCGAATTAATCAACCACAAGGATTTAGACCTTGGGATGAATTTGGAAATGATTCAAATCTAACAGATTACGACGATTACTGCTATAAGGCATTCAGCTGCGACTACTCATTTGTTATTACGTTGTATGGTATGTTTCGATCGGATAATCAATCTGATGTTCTAAAGCGTTTTGAAAAATGGCTTTGCAGATTTTCAAAACGAGTATTAGTTGACTACCTAAGTATTGATATATGGGAATCTTGTGGAGAATCCAATAACAAAATTAGTATATCAAAATGGGAAGCATATCATGATATGTATGATTTTGAAACCAATTGGGTAGATAAAATCCGTTCAGTCTACAGTTTTAACAGATAGGATTTTTAACCTCTTGTAGCAAGAAGTCCCACACTTCTAAAGTGGGAGAGGATGAATTGCGTCCCGCAGAAATGGTTGAAAAACTGAAAATATGATATCATAGAGTCAGTCAAAAAAGCAAGGCTGATAAATACATGAATTTAGACAGCAATGCACATTCGGATAGTGTTCTGAGAAAATATGATGTGAGGTGTTTGGAAATGAAAAATATTAAAGGTTATAAAGTTTTTAATTCTGACTGGACTTGTAGAGACAAACAGTATACTTGCCCAGGGGAATTTGAAGAAGATGTAGAGATTGATGTTTGTAGTCGTGGATTGCATTTTTGTAGAAAGGCAGCGGATTGTTTTAATTATTATAAGTTTGATTCAAATAATCATGTTGCAGAAGTAATTGCTTATGGGGAAGTAAAAGAAGAAGGTGATAAATGTTGTACAAATAAATTAAAAATTGTAAGAGAGTTGTCATGGCACGAGGTTTTGGATATTGTAAATACTGGGAAGAATTGTACTGGCAATCGTAACAGCGGTGATTGTAACAGTGGTAATCGTAACAGTGGTGATTGGAACAGCGGTGATTGGAACAGCGGTGATTGTAACAGTGGTAATTGGAACAGCGGTGATTGTAACAGTGGTAATCGTAACAGCGGTGATTGGAACAGCGGTGATTGGAACAGCGGTGATTGTAACAGTGGTAATTGGA